>Ga0123354_10002202_pt1 | contig 25348 bp, 9 predicted proteins | sample TergutLab28metaG_2_FD_97872 | JGI IMG/M metagenome (GOLD analysis project Ga0123354, IMG submission 97872) | Labiotermes labralis P4 segment gut microbial communities from Petit-Saut dam, French Guiana - Lab288 P4 | ecosystem: Host-associated > Arthropoda: Insects > Digestive system > Gut ...
ATAATAATAATAATAATAATAATAATAATACCGAAAACATCCATATTGGGCACTACACACGACTTCGAAAATACTAATGTAAAAGTACAAAACGTTTATCATAGGAAACAGTATTACATGTACCAGATAGGGTGACCATAGTATAGGTGCAACATTACATACCCTAGAAACATGTTTAAATATACAATTGTGTATCAGTCAAGCACAACAAAACTTCATTAAGTTTATTATTGCATTAGGGCAACATGTTTCGATTCTTATAGAATCATCTTCAGGCCCTTCTAAGAATACAGATCCTTACTTAGCAATGTTTAAAACGCACTGTGGGATCCCAAACGGTTACATCCCACAGCGCATTTTAAACATTGCTAAGTAAGGATCTGTATCTTAGAAGGGCCTGAAGATGATCCTATAAGAATCGAAACATGTTGCCCTAATACAATAATAAACATAATAAAGTATTGTTGTGTGTGACTAATACATTATTGTGTATTTAAAATGTGTTAAACACTTCGCGATGGTAAACATAAAAAAATGGAAACATGGGTTTTTTCTGGTATAAAGGTGATAGCACATACATGATGCTGATGATAATAATAATAATAATAATAATAAAGTTAAAAAGACTTCACTACAACGCAAACAGCAACAAATAGGATAAAAAGTGATGGTAAATTCATCTTTTTCTTGACACATTCCACAATTATTTTATTACAAACAAAGACAGAGATGTGTTTTATTTAAAAACGACCTCAAATAATTTAATGCAGTGAATCCCGTTATGTTTGTGGAACATTAAAAAAATCGCTTACTGTCCGTCGAACACAACCACCTTTCTTTATAAGCTGTGGGCTGAACGAACAGAAGGAGCAAAAGATTTTTTCTTCCAAAAAGAAGACGGACCGGATGTGGGGTGCACACAACCTCGTATACATGGGTAAAACGAGTAACGTGGCCGCGGCGTAAAGCCAACACTCACCAGCATCTAGCGTCAAGGTTAACAACATGTGAAGTTATACCTCCACTCCCCCCGTGTCTTCACAGGCTGATGCATAACTTTTTGTATGGAGAGATTTCCACCGATATTCAACTCACAAACCTCCCCACATGGGCAGCAGTGCGATGTTACCGCACAAGAACGGTAGCTGCAGGGTGTAAAATGAATTCGTGACCCTCAAGCTGCGGCAGGACCATGGCCTCCATACTGGTTCGTGTCCCCCCCCCCCTTTAAGTGATGGTTACAGCGACTTGCTGACCCGGATCCACACAAACATGACCTTAATTTGTCGCAATTAGCGACTCTGCGTTGCGTGCGTCTTCACGGTGGCTGCGCCTGCGCCGCTCAAACAGACCTCAGCGTGTATCTGTGTAGCGTCCTCTTTTATTTTTACACGCTTTCAATTGCTCAGCTGCCCTCGAAATTCGCTGTTTATTATAGGATCCCAAAATTCATTAACGCGTTCACGAAGGCCCATCATTGTCCCCACCCGCAAGCACATTAGTTCAGCTCACACTCTTCCACTCTCGTTCCTTCACCATCCGCTTTATTCTCATCTGCCCATTAACGCCGCAACCTTCGCAGTAACTTTTTTCCTTAACCTTTCTCACCCAAAACGTGTATGCAATTTTTATTCCTTCCATGCATGCTACATACCCGACCACTTTATCCACCTTTGTTTGGTCACCGCAGTACTAGATGGGGCCTCTGCGACAGGGTGATCACTCGTTCAGAGGAATCTTACCGGGTGTATTAGCCTAATTACGAGTGATTTAGAAACGTCAAAAAACGAAGTGGCCTATGCCCAATATGGGCTGTAATGCCACAAAAAAAAATATATAGTTGGCAAGAAGCATGGAAGTTCCTATTACGGGAGACCTACTTACAATGAAAGACAAGCGTCCTGAAGAATGTCTGCTCCAGGCATTTCTTCGTCTTTATGAAGGAAACTCATTCTACAGTAAAGCCAGGGCACATTGCGTAATTCACATGTACGAACACAAGGACCAGAAATTCATATTACGTAACATGTAACCTCTAGGTTAACCGAAATACGCAGTATACCGTCAAACACAACACTTTAATACCATACAGTAATGCCCTACATGTTTCGGTTTAACAGAACCATCATCGGGCACCTTTGTTACAAAAGTTTAAAAACGTGAGTACATTGGCGACATAAAAATTCTTCGTTAGTGAAACTGCACTAATTTACCTACGTCAAAAATAATTTCAAGTAAGTGACTTTGTGCTTTACTGCTAGCAAGAGTGGCCTACTATAGTTACTGTATGATGACGCATCTTCAAACATTCATATTTAACGATTATTATTTAACTCACTAATAAGTCAACGAGTGCAGTCAGTTCTATAAATTGCAAATACGAGTATAAAGGTAAACTTTTGCAGCTGTGTGTTTGGGAGAGATCCTCCTGAAAATGGCAGGATGTAGGCTAAACATGTTGTAATTTTCATAACAAATTACTAATTAACGTAAATGTTATTGTACTTTGATGTTTGTGACTACCCTTCCGCGCTGTTACATAACAACGCGCTAAGCCCTACTCCGCCGAAGCGGTAGTATGCTTCAGTCTGTATTACAGCGTCGACCTTTCAAAAAAAAAGTATCTAAACAGCAGCTGTGCCAAATGCATGTTATTCTGTCTTGTGCAGCACCTTGGTGAAAGTGTAGGTGCCTCTCTAGAACTTTAAGTCTGTGTAGGATAGGTAGGCCTACCTTTGATAATGTTTGTTTTAACAATTTGTCTTTGAAATTTCGTAGGTACTGTACCAGTAAATAAATAAAATCGGTGAATATGGAAGTGACTTTGTGTCATTGTTGCGTTCTGTCTATGACATTCCTGGCAAGGTAGCTCGTGTTGCGGTGGCGGTCAACCTCCACGAGTGGTTTGTTGGCGAATGGCACAGGTGCATCACTCCCTGCCACTACCACAAAGGCGAGGGTGAGATAAAACAGGACATGACGCAAATTGTGCAAGTTGTGTGACTGTGTCCCTGGAAGCTGGACTGGCTTTCACAGTAGTCTTGCCCATAACTAACACAGGTATTGTGTGGCATGAAGTATTACATGGAAAATGGATTTCTTTACTTCGGCATCAGTGTTGTCACACAAACAATAGAGGGGACGGAGACGTAAAATAAACGAATAATCAGACAATTGCTGAAAGCAAACTCTTGTTTACATACGAGATACTAGCATTTTTATTGGAGGGTCTGTCTTTCAGAAGTCCATTATTTAAGGGCACATTGGCGACTGTATACATCACCAGCTATAACGTTCAAGACTGAATTTTGAATACGCAGTGTATTTATGCTTTACTATCAAAAAATATAAAGATCACGACACTTACTTAATTAATTACTCCATGGAACAGAGTCCTTCTTGAGAGGCTAACCGGTTTTCAGCCAGTCAAAAAATTCCCAGCATTTCATGGAACCCGAAGTTTCATTACCGCATTCACAACTGCCCGCCACTTGTCCCTACCCTGAGCCACCTCGATCCAGTCCATACCCCCCACATCCCACTTCCTGAAGATCCATCTTAATATTATCCTCTCATCTACGCCTGGGTCTCTCAAGTGGTCTCTTTCCCTCAGGTTTCCACACCAAAACCCTGAATACGCCTCTTCTCTCACCCATACGAGTTACATGCCCCGCCCATCTCATTCTTCTCGATTTTATCACCCGAACAATAGTGGGTGAGGAGTACAGATCATTAAGCTCCTCATTATGTAGTTTTCTCCACTCCCCTATTACTTCGTCCCTCCTAGGCCCAAATATTCTGCTCAGCACCCTATTCTCAGACATCCTCAGCCTACGTTCCTCCCTCAATGTCAGCGACCAAGTTCCACACCCACGCTAAACAACAGGCAAAATTATAGATCTGTATATCTTAAAACGATTAAGATACACAGAACTATAATTTTTCCTATTGTTTTGTGTAGATGAGGTCGCTCACATTGAGGGTGTTGGACAGAAAGGTGCTGAGGCTGGTATTTGTGCGTAAGAGGGACGAGGTAGCAGGGGAGTGAAGAAGACTATGTAGAAAGGAACTTTATGATCTGTACTCCTCACCAATTATGATTCAGGTGATCAAATAGAGAACAATGAGGATGGAAGGGGCATGTGGCACGTATTGTGAGAGAGATGCATATAGGGTTTTGGTGGAAAGACCTGAAGGAAAAAGTCCACTTGTATGACCTAGCCGTAGATGAGATAATGATGTTATAACTCATCTTTAAGAAGTGGAATGGGGAAGCATGGTCTGGATTGATCCAGCTCAGGATAGGGAGAGTTGCTAAGCCCTTGTACATGCGGTAATAAACCTTCGGGTTCCATAAAGCACGGGGAATTTCTTCACTAGATGAAGATCTGTTATGTTCTCAGGAAGGACTCTGCTCTATAGAGTTAGTTAGTTGGCCGGTTGGTTGGTTGGTTTGTTGTTAAGTAAGTAAGTAAGTTAGTTAGTTAGTTAGTTAGTTAGTCAGCCAGTCAGTCCGTTAGTACATTTATGCGCTTCCCAACATTCTCAGAACAAACAGGGATTATGACTTCAAACAGCATAAGCTGGTTAATTTGTAACAGGGACGTAGTGTGCACATTACAGTCTCCTGAAATGTGATACAGCGTAGTTCTGTTGGTACATCTACCCTGAGGATACAAGCAGCAGGTTCGTCAAACAAGTTGGTACATATGAGGTCACAACCCAGCAGTCGGTCATCATGACAGTGTCGATGAGACCTCAAATCTCACTCAACATACTGTGTTGAGGAAGTAACTAAGCCTGTAGGCAATATTTAGACGAATTACTGGCGTCAAAGTCTCACTCATACAGCATCCTAACAAGTGAAAGGATGATTCGGACCAAAAAAATCCAAGATCACCTTGACTTCTTGCTGACTTTGGTCAGTAGCCTCCCACGAGTAGGTAGATGTTTCAGTGACTGAGAGAAGGACACAACAGGTTTCCTGTTTTGGTTTAGAGCCAGGTTCATCCCACATCATCCTGTGACTCTGAACGGAAATATTTCGTCATGTGGTATATCAAAACGGAACGTCTGAAACTATCGCAACCGACCGTGGCTGGAAAAAGAACCAAGAGAACAATCTGATGTGACAGAGGTTTTCAGAGAAGAGCTTCTATGCTTTAACCATACAGACACAATATAGTGAGTGAGATAAGGTTAAGGAGAAGTGGAAAGCCTAGATAGTTCTGTCGGTATAATGACTAGAAACGTTTCTGTATTTCAAAGCGTCCTGACTGACGCTGGAGCCCACACGGTCAGCTATTAAATTGGGTACAAGGAAATATCTTCCCGGAAGTGGGTGGAGCATAAAGCTGACCCGAGACCTCCAAATCAAGAATCTATGGAGCTGGAACTTCGCTTCTTCTTATCCCTTCATGGCGTGAGTGTGAATTTAGCGCTAGTGTCAACCTTAACTTAATCCAATATTGACGGTCTTCGAATCTACGATGTGACGCCATGTATGTATGTATGCATTTGTAGTATATTTAAGTCAGGTTATATTACGTGGAATGGCAAGGTGATAGAGAGCGGCAGCGGCGGCCTGTTAAATACCAATCCCATAATTTTTCTTTACGGAGTGAGGAAAACCTCTAGAAGCCTCTGTTCCTGCTCCGGCCAGGATTCCAGCCAAACGTGTCTTCAATGCACACTAAAAGCGATATCCTGTACCTAACATGGGCGTGACGCCGTGTAGTCTGGTAAAGAGGTACCAATTAAGACAGGCCTGCTGAATCCTTCTTAAAGGGTGAAAATTCTAATACAATTCACAGAGTTGGGGATGGTATGACATGTAGCATGCACGATGAAAAGACGAATCCGTGTAAAACGTTAGCTAGACACTCGCCGACAGAATCCACCAAGAAGACGATGACGTATATCGGAAAACAATATTAAAAGTATCTTCGCAGAAATAGTTTCGGAGAGCATGAAATTACGAAGGGGTGCAGTGACAGTCTTTTCTGAAAATGGCGGTAAATCTTCCAACAACAACAACAAGTTCCTTGCATATAACGACTGTTCTTTTAGTCTGCTGAAGACCAGGGAGTTGTGTCGGGTAAGCTCTTTTCGGACAAAAGAAATTAAAAATAAACGCTTACAGAATTAATTAAATGAAGAGTGTTATTTCAATACATTCAGAGGTTTAATTAAATACACCCAGAACTGTGTTTAAATAAGCTGGGAAATAAACAAGTTATACGTAATGAGAGCTTCAGCTACATACGATGCCAGTGCAAACTTCAAAATATTGCGCCCTGCCTCGAACCTTGCAGGAAGCAATCCTTTCGAGAATTATTTTTATTACTTGCCATTTTCTGTTGTACGGAAACAGATACAGTGGGCATTGCGAGTTTCAATGACTGGGGAGATATCCAAGCTGGAGAAATTATGTCCTTGACTAGAGAATGAGGAAAATTCCCAACTTTCGAATTTAAATGCTGCTCGTACAGATAAATAAAAAGCGGACGAAATGAAAGTGGCATAGTTCACACGTCTGTCTTGTGAACATCAGCGTCACCATAAAGCACAAAACAGAAGCGTGCAGGGAACATTCGACGACTTTTCTCTTCTCTTATGAGAGGGGAGGACAAACAGACTTTATAGATCGTGCTCAGATATTGTCACGTGGGCCAGAAGAGCAATTCGTAATCGGGAGGTGCCAAATTCTAATCTCATTCCTGCGACCGGATATCCTGGCTAAATATTTCGTGGGCTTCCTCAGCCTTTCAAGGCGGTAGAGTACCTCAAATTAATTCCTTGCATCCTCCTTTCATAACTGACCAATTATCTATTCACTAACTATTTTTAATTTGACTCCCGCAGTCTGTTACTCAGAGCAAGGCAAAAAAAAAGACCATACGAAAGCCAAACTGTAGAATCAATGGCCTGTTTCATCTCGCTGTAAATATACAATGTGGTGCGACAAAAAGCATTTTCATGTTCTGGGTATCCCACGGCCTGTACGGTCGCCGGACCTCAGGTTCCCGGATTTCTTTGTATGAGGATACTTCAAAGAATGCGTATACAGGAATCGTCTGCACACAGTGCAGGAGCTGCAGCACGATATTTGGGATAAAGCTGTGGCCATAAATCTAGAGCTGTTGCGCCGAGTTTTTGAAAGTTTTTCCAAACGGTGAAGACCATGTAGTGCAAATGAAGGAGGCCATCTTCAAGATGTTATCCACCAAAAGTAATAAAAAGGTTATCAATCGCTTGCTTTGCGCATACAACCCGTGCGTTTCATTTCATCCACTTCTTATGCAAAACATAATCATGTTTCAGAACGTGTCACTTGGTTCTGCGCTACCCTGAATGTTTCTTCTCCATCCACCCCTTGAATCTGGAGAATAGCTAAGACATGTTAACTCCTACACGTTGCAAATGAAGGGACAAGGCATCGTAATGAATACGATGTGGGAAGTGCGCCGGACTGTGGACGGTAAGGTCCACTGGCGGGCTCTTTTGAGCCCGATAAACAGATGAATCGGACAATGCTGTCGTGTTCCGTAAAAGTCGAGAATTTGTTGTCCAGTTGAAAAATAACTGGATTCTTGAGAACTCTTCTTCAAAGACAGTTATTATGAACCGTGAAGGGAGAAATGGCAATGAATTGCCATCCCGTCGGTAGCTTGGAAGAAATGTGGAAGGCCATGATAAATTAAGTGTGTTAACGCTTAGTTAACCATCTCGGAATCATATTACGGAACATTTAAACAGGCCAAAGGCACTGAAACTTTCGCGTGAACGAATGCAGCCTGCCAGTTAAGCCGCTACTGTCCTCACACACGGGCAAGAATCTGCCAACTGACCAAATCAGGTCAGACAATGTGAGTTGCGCGTGGAGAGGCAGTGAACGTTAATTGGCTGTTGGTTGAACGTGCAAGCCGCGCAATGTAACGGTTGGTTCGCAAGGCCCACGGATCGAGCTGTCTCTTTTAGTTTATATTACGATACCGTCAGTAACGGAATGCTTGCAGTCGACGGCAGAATGACGCACAAATGGCAGGGTTGGCAGTGATTTGGAAGGCAGCAGTCACGGTCTTGTCGCTGTGCTATTCCGGCAAATGTCTGGAAGCAGTGAAGAAAACTACGAAAGTCTAAGTTTTGTAGCAGGTGTCTCGATGATATTCGAACCGGGCACCTCTCGAATAGTGCCAGGCTAGAGTGTTAGTGCTGCACAAAGTCGACTACTGCCTTCTCTCTTTTTAACATAAGAAAATCCTATGTCAAGGTTATGTCTTAGCAAGATTGGAATTTCTCAAATGATCAAAAACGTTCCTGATTTTCAGGAACCCGATCCATCATAATCGTCCCTTATAAACTAAGCCAACAAATAGAATGGCTCTAGGGAATACCCCCAATTGTGCATATATAATGCAATAATCCACATATAATATAGACACTTAGTTGCTCTTGACACAGGGTTTTTATTGGTGTAATTTAAAAGGTTCGATTATATATGCACTGTAACATCCAATCATATAAGATTTCATTATCGTATTGACAAAAGCTCAACTCTGGCTTACATCCTGAATAACTGCAATACATTTCACCCTTTCCAAGCCTCCTTTCTCTTAGATTCATTTTAATATTATTCTCCCACGTATTCGTATTTCCCAAATAACATCTTTATTTCAGGTTCTTCGAGTTACGTGTACAGACAACCATCATCTTCCACGCGTACTACATATCACGCCCATCCCTTCACCCAAATTCCATTTCCGTAATAGAATATTACGTCATTTTCTCCATTACTGTAACTTCCGAACTCCTACGACCAACTGTTCTTCTCAGAATGTATTCTCAGACACCGAAAGACAAAGACGTCAGTTGTAGTCGTGTCATGCATTGAGTATTTCTACAGCTGAGTTTGAAGACGGATCGGTTTCGCCCTTCAAGATATGTCGAGTGTTATTCAACTGCGTTTCGAAACGTCCCTGTTAGTTCCGTTATATACTTCCGTCTGTCTGTTCGTCACATCTTCCAACTTACGGGAACGATTGTGATGACACTTGCACGATTATACCTGCACTAAACCCAGTCGAGTCCTATAGGTTTTAGTTTAATTTGGTGACAGTTAGGTCTGCCGGCACTTGACGGCCTACATAGACGTCTGCATATATATGTATCGCCATGCTTCTAGCAATCCTTATTACGTGTCGACAAATTCTTGCACGTATGAAGTGCTAAAACGCTTAACATTAGCATGCGTGTCGCGTAACACACAGCTGACACAGATGGTCACGGCCTTTGACATCAGAAGTCAAAACCAGCGTGCTGACCAAGTCGCCGACCCCGCAAACTTGCGAGGTCAAACCGGAAACCAAAAGGATTTGGTGCCCGATGCCCAGACCTCACAAATTAGAGCTCACGTTTTCGGATAATTTGGCATAAACACTAGCGACATTTTCGAAAGGCACTCCAACCCTCCACTATAAGCTTATCGTTCTCATCGTCAGTCTGCGCTTTCAGGCGATGTTGCTGTACTAGGCTTACAAAGCACTAGACTACGACAATGTTTCATTTCCACGATCGCCTACGTTCATTTTATTGGAACCATGAGGATAAACTGTACAGGTATGCGCCGCATAACGACGTTTCGGTCAACGACGGACCGCATATACGACAGTGGTCCCATAATATTATGATATTATAATATAATATTATAAAACCATTGTGTTACAATTGCCTACAGCATTCAGTACAGTAATATGCTGCACAACTTTGTAACCTAGAAGCAACAGGCTATACATAGACTAGGTGTGTTGTAGGCTATACTAGCTAGGTTTGTGTCATACACTCTATGAAGTTCGCACAACGACGAAATCGCCCAACGACGCATTTCTCAGGAAGTAACCCCGTCGTTAAGCGACGCATATCTGTACTTCCAGTACACAATTGTCCAAACGTGGTTGTGTGATTGGGCATAAATCGATGGTTATCCTCATTCATTTCAAGATTTTAATGTAAAGTCCCCCTAGAACAGGTCACGAAGGCCCGGAAGGGAAATAGATGTAGAGCTTTACTCTTTCTTTAACCTCGGCGCTATATGGGTGTGGGTGGTCAGCGCCACGCCCCGGCCGCTTTACCGCCAGGAAAGACCCAGTACCCATTGTATAGGAGGTTTGGTGGGCTCCAGGGCCAGTCCAGCCGGTACGGAAAATCTCACCTGCACCGGGATCGATCGCCGGACCGTCTAGTCCGTAGTCAGTCGCTGCACCAACTACGCTATCCCGGCCCACGAATCTATCACAATGAAAAAAAATGCTAAGTAAATTACAGATATCAATCACCACGCAGTCTTTTTTATCACAGACATCAAAACATTCAATTTTCCAACAATGATTTCGTTGGCCCCTTAAAACACACTGTTAGAGGCTTATGGATCGTTTTACCATAACATCTGCATTTCATTCACACAGTGTATACACCTATGTGTTCCACAGGAATCTCACAACAAAAAAGGTTCTTTGCCCATAGTGTATTAGCCAGTTGATCCATGTAATAGACAGTGTGTTTACTGTGCGGTAAATACCGATTTATTATATAACACCTACACGAATTTCAGGCTTCTTTACATGCTATTGCTATTAGACGAACAAATTGGCAACGTCTGAGAACAAACTAACCAGGTGATCTTTCCACCCCCCTCCCACCACCATGACTCTAAGGTTCATCTAGGCTTCTACTGTTTCTTAAGAATGTCTTCAGATTGCTTTCTAAGAACAAAAAGCACAAAATACAGTACAAAAATCGATATAGCGCTACCCTCACTTAGCGTCCATGACGGACAGTGAATAGAAATTCCCCGTTAAATACTATTTCGATTAACCACCACAAACTGCAGTTAACAAACAGTGGCGCTATACCGGGGTTGGACTGTATACAGAACTATAACGTTGCTGGCAGTTTTACATGGGTAAGAAACTTGGTCTCTCATAACAAAGGAAGAACAAAGGTTGAGTGTTTTCGAGAAGGGTGCCAAGGAAAACATTTGAGCATAACGAAAAGTAACGAACATGATACTAGAGAAAACTGATTAATGAGAAGCTTCACGATTAGTATTATTACCAGACATTAGGGTGGTTAAATCAAAGAGGATGAGATCGGCGGGGTATATGATACGGAATGGAGAGAAGAGAAATGCACACAGAGTTTTGGTTGGGAAAGTAGAAGGCAGGAGACCGATTGGAATACCTAGGCATAGATGGGAGAATAATATCAAAGTTAATATTAAAGGAAGAGCATGGGATGACGTAAACTGGATTAACCGCGGTCAGAACAGAGCCTAATGGCATGCTGTTGTGAATACGGTATGAACCATCGTGTTCCATAAAATACGGGAAATTCTCGACCAGGTGAAAACTTATCAGCATTTAAAGAAAGGCTCTGCTCCAACCAGTTATTTAGTTAGTTCATTTGTCAATCAGTCAGTCAGCCATTCAATCAGTCGTTTGTTAGTTAGTTAGTCAGGCAATCAGCTACATATTTAGGTAGTTAGATTGAAAGGTAGGTAGTCAGTCAGTCAGTAGTTGGTTGGTTAGCTGTTAGTCAGTTGCTTAGTAGTTCGGTCGGTCGGTCGGTCAGACACTCAGAGAGTCAAGTGTGTTTTAAATATTTACCGACTTGGAAACCTCAAATCTCACCCTAATTATTTGTTCATCTGAAACTTCAGATGGAGCTCCTAATGCATAATAAAAACGGGAAGACAAAGATTGACGGTGGGTAGTCTGCTCGGTGATTTATATATCGTGTACATCTGGCCGAGAGTCGTTACCTATGCTGCAATTTGTGTTGGTCCTTGTAAGGGGACCGAACCCACTTCCGTCTTCAGACGACTGTTATTACGACACAGCCACCAAAACGTATGGAAGGTCCGCATCCCAACAATCGGTCCAAACCTGTCACCAACCCACTATACAGTTTTAAATGCGTTTTCACCACCCCACACCTTGAACACCGTCAGTGACACATACGTACAAACATACTGAGAGATCTGTCCATCTCTTATCCTACTGTCCACATGCCGACGACAGCCGTCACCTGAAATCAACAATAAATTGTTTCTCTCGCTCCTCGTCAAGATGACAGATTAAAACTTTGAACATTAATAGAAATCATGTTATATACAGTCAAATCGTACCTCACAGAGGATAGATTGTGCTTGCATTAGAAAGACCAATATGTAAACGCTGTAAAGAGCAGTAATCATTGTTTACTCTAAGAATCATACGGCACATATAGTATAAGTCTGCACTTCGTGGAACAAATTCGAAGTCTTTAGTGTTAAACCTGGCGGTAAGTAGTCCTTAAAGGGTTAGGAGAAATCGACGGGCCTTTAGTACGATAAACGAACAAATGATGATAGCTTTATGCCAACAAAAGGTATGGATGTGCTGCTACCGGTCGTCACTGCCCCAGGGTCCCTATATCGACACCACATGTTTGTTTATTGTACACTTTCACCGAGCAAACACTTGCCAATTACAGAACACAGACTTTCGCTGCTGCGTTTTAACATAAGAAGCTCCATTTCCAATGCTGTACATCAGCTGCTGTAAGTGGAACATGGAAGTGGGAACAACAAAGCTGTACAGGCCTCTCCTTTAAGATTCCAAATGAGGAAAATGTAACATCACTGAAAATGCAATTAGCATGGGATTAGACGGCACGAACTTCCGCAGCTTTAATCACGGAACCGTACACTAACATACAACTTTCTTTTATGACAGTCAGGATCAAATCAGCCGAGATAATCAGAAGGAAACGATGACTTCGGTTGAAGCTCATCTGCTCACAAGACGGACAGTGAATCGCTTCTATTGTGAAGTTAATTACAGCACAAATACAGATGCTGGTGTTTCTAATCCAGAATTCATTTTTCGTTTTTCATAGTTCGACAACTCTAGTGGGTCTAGGCCTCATTATTGTTGAGGTTTCGAGATCAAACTCAGACAATACACGTCCGAAAGTACTCCTCCGAATCAGTGATCGGCCCTCTACCTGACAGCATACATCATTCAGAAAACACAGATATCGACGCCGCCGGTGGGATTCGAACCCGAAATCCCAGCAGGCGAACGGTCGCAGAGCCACGCCTTAGACCGCGGAGCCACCGGGATCGGAAGCCTTTATTAATCGCAGGTAAAATCTTTATAGCGAAAAACTGGTTTTTCCAACATTTTAAACTAGCAAATTAAAGCAATCACGCATTTCCACGTCCCATGGTCGAACAGCCTGTGTCTTCGCGACTGCAGGCACAGCAACGAGAGGACATTTGTCCTAAAACTTTGACAGTCCCTCAGCTGGTCAACAAACCCCCGCTCTCATGATACACGAAAGTCGAATGACTAATGGTGAGTTAATTTCGGTCAGAAAATACAACTATAATTGTATGCTAGATTATGGTATTTATTAGCAAAGTAAATAACTACATGTTTCGGCCGCTTTAGGCCGAAACATGTAGTTATTTACGTTGCTAATAAATACAATCATCTAGCATACAATTATAGTTGTGTTTTCTGACTGAAATTAACTCACCATTAGTCTTTCAACACACAACGGGGATGACACACTTTAGAATTACGAAAGTCGAATATTCAGATCTCCTGGGGTGCTTCACTGTGTTGTCTGGCAAATAATTCTAGACGTTTCGAAGGAGCGTGGTACCTCCATCCGCAGGGTCAAGCAATTCTCTGGAACTATTTACCGAAAGACACAGAGTCACGTCCCACAAGACTTGCATATCCAGGTTGTGAGAACCTCAGACCTCGAGACACTATCCTCCACTGTCGAGTCCCCGAGTAACGGTAATGTACCGTGCGTTTCCACAGGCTGGGAATTTCTTCATTAGCTAAGGAACTGTTTAGATCCTGAAGAGGAACTCCGCTACATTTATTTAATTATTTATGATATTCAATTGCTTGTTTGGTTATTTTGTTACTTCGTTGGTTGTTTATTTGGTTACTGCGCTTGTATTTGTCGATTAGAAGGACCATTACTTTGTACATGAAAGCCCACCACTAGTTTTCCTCCTGAGGTTACGAGCGTATGGCAAGCATGTCGCTTGGAAGTTATCGAGGAAGCTCGTGCATGGTGGGAAAGCGATTTTAACCAATAACAAGAAACGTATCTAGGCGACCGCTTGGGGGGGGGGGCGTAAATTTCTTGCTGTTGGGTGAAATAGCTACCGGTTACCCAGCTAATCTCCAAACCACACGCTTGCAGTGCCTCCGTACCCTGAGTTTGTTCAAGCGGGTAAACTACACGCCCTCTTTTCAATGTTACCTTACCAGCTCCGTCTGTCTCCAAATTGTTTTATTCCCTTCACGTTTTCCGATTAAAATTCCAAACGCATTTCTTATTTTTCTATTGAATCCTCTTCCTACTTCATCATTCTTGATTCAATCATCCCAGCCATATTAAAGAAAACAAATTATTGACCTCCTCCCTATGCCTTTGTGTCCAACCGACCGCAATATCCATTTCAACTCGACGGAACAGATTAGTTCTTGCAAAGTTCATAGGTTACGGGCAAATCTAGATACTTTGTCCTTTTTAGAGGATGATTACCGCGTCTTCAGCAGCTCTCTAATGATCCCTACCCTGAGCCTATTCCCTTAAAATTCGTTTTAATATTATTCCCCCAGATGAGATTAGGCATTCTAAAAAGTTTATTTCCTTCGGGTTTTCCGATCAGAAATTTGTGTGCATTATACATCTGCCTATACATGCTCAATCCTCCGCCCAGCCCATACTCCACGATTTCATCATTTTAATAGTTAGACTAAAACTTATGGAACTATTACTTCCTCTCTACGTCAAGACGTCCTCCTAAATACCTGGGTCTTAATCGTCCTCAACTTGCGATTCTTCCTTAAAATGAAAACCATCCATCGAGTCGTGTTAGGCGCCAATTCACTTACATTTGTCTTGTTTGTAGGCAATTTGAACAAGGTCACGCTGGCTGCCTAACACAGATTAAGTGCGCTTCAGTTGTCAATTTTATTACTGCAGTTTTCTCTACAAGTTAGGTCCCACGGTGCATAAAGCATGAATACAACGGTTTCCAAAAAACTCCTACTACATAAACAAAAAAAAATGGGACATTTGAAAGTATGAGCTCTGTTTACCAGGTCTGAAATTAAAATCATCTTTATCTCTAATTAGCAGTAACAGCTCCTAACAAGAATTTGACTTTGTTAACTCGTTACTTTGTTTACAAGGTGTTACCAGCACTATCGACACACTGTCTAAGAAATAACTCGAAATTAGTGAACGTAAACTTGTTACCGACCCTTACCATTCTACGCCCGACTTACCTCTTTGAAAACACATCTGGATTGGATTTACTTAGTGAACGAAATACAATAAGAACAGTGCTGTATCTCCCACCACCTCTCAATACTAAATGCGAAATAATCCTGACATTCATTAATAGAAATTTTACATTAACAAGAACCAATGATGAAAGTATTAAAGACTACAGATGCGTCTCTTTCTTATGAGTAGTTACCAGCTTCCTTCGAAGCAGTTCTTTTGCCCATATTAATAAAATAAAACTAACACTTTACTCCTTGTTACTTTCACTAACCAACCGATGTGTGACTCAGGATAGTAAAATACTCCTTTACGTGATTTCAGACCTCCATAAAAGCGTATATGAGACTTGCGCTCATTTGGGATTTTGCACAGCGTAGAAAGGTGTTTTCGTACCGCCTTTTCGGGACAACTTATCGTTCCCGTCTTCAAATGCCACAGAAGTTCCTTCCTGGATGATACAGTGACCGGAATAATAAAGCTGAGCACTCTCCCAATCTAAAACAGAGGTTAGGAATGCGCAGAGCTATACCGCTATACCTACACTCCTCATTACCTCTTACGACATAATGTTTAATTAAGCATAGCGACAATTATTTGTGTACTACCTTAGGACGGAGAAGGAACCAGTCCCTCCCACAACACAGTGACTTTCAGAACGTAATATTTAAAATCAGACAGCTGGTGAAGTCCAAGTGAAGTGCCTTAATAAACAATTTCTCAGTCGCCGTAAATCCGAGTACTAAACTATGATGGCATGGGGATGACTGGGAGACAGTTCTTCACATACACTAAGGTTACGTAACTACAGGGAAGCGGTCTATTTCACATTTCCTCTGTGGATCCCAAGGGACCCACGACAACTTTACTGGGGATCCGTGGATACATTTCTGTAATGGCTACGCTAGTTTGTTTATTTTGTTAATTAAATGAGTAATGTTTTGTTTAAAAAATGGAGGAAACTTCTTTAATTGGCGATATGTTTATTTCGTATGACTGTTAGAACATCTAATTAAGAAACTTCCTGTACCCATGAAGCTTAATTAACGTATAATCATGCAATGCACCGTTACGTATGATACTGCTATGTTTCTTAGCTATCTAAAATAAATTCTGAGATATAAATGTATAATTTTGGATACTTATCATCTGGACACTACATTTACACGACCAAGTATATGAGGATCAGAGGTTATTTTCGGAGCCAAAAGGGCTTGGAAAACACTGATCTAAAGAATGCGAAGGTAAAACACTAACATCTTTGAAATGCTTAATATAACGAAGATAATTATTATAAATTAAAATCTCAAACACTTTGCAAAATAATATTTCTGAATTCAATTACAAATATAGCAAGTTTCGAAATTCAACATCTTGGGGTTTGGTATTTTATACGATGCCGACTGTGATATAAGCGATAAAATACACCAGTATGAAGTAATATGAAGAAAATAAACAAAGGAAATGGAGAAAAAACAAAACGAGACGGCGAGTTAACATTTTATACAGCAGTAATAACAGACCCCACACTTCTGTGTAGCAGGGTGGAGCGGAGCCACTTCGAAACGATTCAGATGAGTACGTAAAAATTCAAAACAGCAGATACCCCGGTAAGTGAGGCCGACTTGACGAGCGCTCAGGGTGACGACTCACGTACAAAACGAAATTATGCCTTCCAGTTACATTCTGGAAAGCTATACAAATCGACAATTTAAAAATGAACATATGAACCAGTAGTGACCGGTACAAGTCTGACAGCGTACTGCTGGTCAAGAAAAAGAAACATAAGTAACACTTCAAACGATGAAATCATATTTTTGAGAAGTGTCAAATGCTGCTGTGAACACAGTAAAGAAAGTTTGGGTTCCACGGAAAAAGAAGAATTACTTCCTAGCGCAGTGATGATTAGCCTCTCACGGACTCTGCTCCGTGGAGTTTGTTCGTCACAGATAACTGGCCTACCAGATTAGACCACAGAACACAGTACTTCTTGAGCAGATGATAGTCTCAGCCAGTAAAAAGTATCACGAATTCTGTTGAACCTGAAGGTTCATTACCATATTCACAACATCCTACACCTGGTCCTCATTCTCAACGAGATTAACCGTTCCACACATTCCCATCCATTCTTTCAACATTTATTTTATCATTATCCTTCCATCAACGCCTAGGTCTTCACAACGATCTTCTTTCCTCAGTTTTTTCCAAATGAAACCCCTGCATCCAATTTCCCTTTCTCCCAGTCGTTGTAGGTGCCCCACTTAACTCTCCTTGATTTTATCACCCTTACTAGAAAGTTACAAAACAAATTGTGCAGTAGGGACGAAATGTTTATCCAGAAAAATAAATAGATGAATATACAGAAAACTGGGTTACCCATCTGAACATACATTTGGTCATCAGTAAAGACAAAATGAATACAGTCACTAAAAAAACGACTACGACGTCGAAGCAGGAGTGTGCACTGACGCAACACAGAACGATGCACTAATTAGTGCACTCTTCTTTGTTCATTGTTGTCCGAAATTTTAGTGGCTGCCATCAATCCCTCGCGCCTATTGCCGGGATAGTACCTGAGAATGGGCCACGACCGCTTCCTTCCACATTCATTCCAATTCGTTATTCACCCATGTTCCCAACATTAGACGGTAGGCCTATACAGTTCAGCCCCTGACAGCCCAAACTATAAACCAGTGAAAAATGTTTCAAACTTTATGGCGCTGCCATCCGAACAACGATCAAAATGACTGCCGAAACGTCGAAATGCAACTGGTGCCGCCCTCACTGAACAGAACGGGCATCCACAAATTTTTATGGCAAAGTGCCACACCAGTACTGTGGGCTGGATCGCGGGTGGCACGGGCGAAAATAACAACAAACATAATACCTAACAGCCTAAATCATTGTTTAATTGTATAGTACATACATACTTTAACTGAACGGGGAAGCACTACATCGTACTCTGTGGAGAACTCGATTTGGAAGAGGCTATGGCTATGTCGTAAGACGGGCAGCAGAATGAGTTAAGTACATAATTTACAAATGAGGCGGCGCTCCGCATAACACAATCTGGCAGGCTGCAGGTTGGAGAGCAATGCTGTGCAGCATTATGCTCCAAATGCGCACGAACTTGTTTTTCGCCCTTTCGTGACGCTGTCACTGGCAGTTCAGGCACGCGGTTATAAGGAAGTGCCTCCTTATGGCGTGATTGAGTCAAGCGGTGACCATGGACCGCAAGTGGAAAACGAATTGCCAGGCGCGGCAAGAAGCACGAATGACTGGCGCATTATTGCTTAACTTTACGTTCAGGATCGTAAAAACAAAATAGGACCACTGGTAAGTCTGAAAATGCATTCTCACACAGCATATTCTTATTTTATTTATGTAAGCATTTATTTATTTATGATTCCTTCCACAAAGCACGTCACGTCCTTTTATCATCAGTCAACTTCCACTTATTTCCTTGGCCATCATAATGGCACAAATTCAAAGTTAACTAATATGAATTTTTTATTCTTAATGTTTAATTTGTAGTATTTTTACGTTATTTATGATACATTCAATGGCGCTGTCTGTAGCTCAACACTACACCAAGTCCAATGACAGGGTAACAAGCAAAACGTAATGGATGTGGCTGGAAGCAATCCTGTCCAAATTCTAGGCACTACTCTGACGTTTGGCTGGAAGAACTTAGGAAAACCCGCGAAAACGCTCAGTTAGAACTGTCGGTGTGCAAACCGATAGTTTAACCCGGGACGTCCATAACGCAAAACAGGAGTGTTTCCCATTCTACCGTGACGTTCTGTTCGCCTGTCGCATATCGCGTTCAGTATTACTGTTAATATGCCGACATAACATCAGTACGACTATCACAATTAACTGGGCGGTTATCAGTTAAAAAGCCTACTAAGGCCTAAGAGATATCCCGTAACAAACGTGAGGAATAAAACAGAAAAACAAACTTCACAAATTGTACGTCTCACTTTAATAACGATGGGCTGATCATTATGAGAGTGAAATAAACAGGCAGGACATGTAGCAAGCATGACGACGAGAAAAGTATAATCTGCGAAATTTAGATCGAAACCACTCAAACGAAAATAGCATAAGACATAGGAGTTGATGGCAGGATAATATTAAAAATTGTGTTAAATGTGGCATGAAAGTGTCACGGGTTACAGGGACAAATTGAGGATCTACCGCATCAACGTTTTTGAGGTAAAAAAAAAAACAAAAAAGCCTCCCTTAGTCCAGTTAGTCTTACGCACGCCAAGCGGATGTGACGTAGATTCAACTGGCTAGAGTTCGCGTTCTTTATCACGCTCTGGTGATGGTGATGTTCACCGTCGACCGATGCAGACCAGAGCTCCAGAAGCACGCCCTGAGGTATGACAAATGCAGAGTTACGTCATTACTGCAAGGAATCACGCCGCCTGGACATGCAGGTCTGCAAATGACGCTCACGATACCGACAGGGGAAAGTGCCCGGTTCGATAGCGGGTGTCCCCCGTTCATGACACTTCCGGACCCAGCGAGATGGAAAGAGGCTGTCACTTCGACACAGCTGGAATGTGTCAGACAATGCACACAATGGCCCTCAGCTTCAGATCTAATGCAGTTCACACAACGCCGATCACCCCTTTCGGATGGGTAGTCTAACACTCCTGAAACAGATCGATTATCCTCAATGATATCTGTCGTGGTTTTTCTCAGTCCCACCACAAAAGCGCCGAGAAAGGGCTTAGACTGGGCCACGACCGCTTCTGTCCACATCCTTTGCAGCTCATTATTCTCTGATTATTCAAACATTCGAAGCTAAACATTCTGAGCTAATGGAAGTGCCATCACACAAGGTAAATCTCGAGCCTTCCCTTCACACGCCACGAAGGAATATATGGGGAACAGGGGTATAGCTCCACTCATTCTTAACCTCGGCATTATATGGAGGTGAGTGGCCAAATTCCCGCCAAGACCGCTTTAACCCCGAGGGAAGAACACTGAAGAGGAGATTGGTTAGGGCTCAGAGCCGATCAGGACCATTTCGAGAAGAAAAAATCTTTTCCCTTTACTGGAATTCGAACCCCGGACCGTCAAGCCCGTAGTCTAGTCACTATATTAACTAGGATATTCCAGCTCATGTGTCATTACATAAACCGTAAATACATAAATAAATAAAATATAAGCCTACACAGAACTTGGAGGGAAAAACAAGGTAGAATTAAACATACTTGTCATGTAGCAGAGTCACCCAAAGTTTTAGTCGGAATTTTTAAGGCATGCAACCACGTGAGATACGGACTCTAAGCCACTGGATGTGGCAGTGTAGGCTGCAACAAAGGCCAGTGACGGGTCTTTGTGCATACACTAAGGAACCTTCGGGTCGCAAAACATGTGAGGAGGCGTCCCTAGAATGGCTAACTTTTACTACTATCTTCTCATGATCAGCTCTGTTCCCTGGAGCTTGCTAAGTAGTTAGCAAGACCGGCAATGAGCGTATAAACGTAACATTGAAGCGCGTTCGCGTGACCATTGTGGCGGCAGAGAGAGTGTGTGTCTGTAACCTTAGTTATCCAACATGCAAAGCGTGTGCGCCGTATTATGTTGCCATCTGTGGTCTGTCTGACTCTACCATCTCCTTCCACTTTACCTCAAAAACGGCAACATTTTCGGAGAAGAGTTATTGAACATACAACGCGTGTTTTTTTCTCTAAAACTGTGTCTGAAATTTTTTTCATTACAGAAAGAATTCAGAGAGATATTGTCACAAATTTGCCCGTTATTCTTGTCAGGTTTTAATGAAACTTCAGTTTTCTCGACATATTTTCGAAAAATGCTTCAATATCAAATTTCATGAAAATCCGTCCAGTGGAAGCCGATGTGTTCCATGCGGGCGGCAGGGACGACGGACGGACATGACGAAGCTAATATTTGCTTTTCGCAATTTTGCGAACACGCCTAAAAGGACGCTGTCTTAAACCGACACAATATGGGCCAGTATCTAACATCTTCTGTCGTCTCATTATGGTCAAAAACACATGCGGGTAACTGAACCTGCTTCCATCACAAGGAAAATGGATGAATCCTACTCTGATTCGTCGATTGTATGTAGCTGACTGAGGACAGAGACTAAATAATTGGCACATATAAATCGATTTCCTGCTTTTATATAAAAGTGGAAGCACAGCCAGGTTCCAAGACTGTATTTTAACCGACAGGAGCCAGCGGAATCTGTTACACAACCGCACATTTAGTAACATATCTTCGCCAGAATCCCTTACGTGCAACAAGACTTCAGTTAAAATACTGAATGTGGGCGAACCCCGAGCATAAGAATGAGATTTTGGTGCAACGTGGGAGCGGGGGGGGGGGGGGTAGTTACAGCGAACCGTGAGAAGAAATCAAGTTGCGTGCAGACGGTGTTAGCCCTGCCGAACCCTGCGGCCCTAAACAGTGTCTTAGTCATTCCCGGCCTACCTTCGGTACAAAGGGGAACTACACTGTCAATGTCGGGATAATGCAGCACAGTAACGTTTCCCGATCTGGATGAAAATATCTAATCCGAAACACGCCACATGACACCGCAACAAGTGTTTGGCACACCTCCAGTGCCTTGCAGAGTACGCGTCGCACACGTGGGGTTCACATCCAAAAATATCCCACACCATGCGGATATAGCATATTAGCAGCAACCAAACAATCAGGCGTACCGGTGTCCAGAACTTCCATCTATAGTCGTGTGTACGTTGGTAGCATTTTGGATGTACCAAGGAAACCCTCTGATGACTGGGTATATAAATAACATGCAACGTTTCATTCCTTACATTATAAAACACACGGCGTCTTGGTAAGATGAAACCGATTACTGGTATGTAGATTATAATCTCAGTTTCTTCTGAGAATCACACAAACACATAAATGCTGTGAGGACAAAATTCATATTTTATTGATGTTGAAGTAGGTGGCACAGGGTGGCCCACGGGAACCTGACATCTTTAAAATAAACAGTACTCAGTTGTTTTTCAAGTAAATTCATATTTATTTACACAAAATGAAAGCTTAAAACATGCCATACTAGATGGTTAAGTTTTAAAAATGATATCGGTAAGATGACGATTGTCTTCTTGGATTCAGTTTTCAAGCCTTTTTTTAAAATCGTCCATGACACGGGCCAACAACTGACTATCGATCGGACGAATTTCCTGACAGATGGCTTCCTTCAAATCATTCAACGTACGGGGTTTGTGATCGTAAACACGCCATTTCAAATACCCCCAAAGAAAAAAATCACACGTTTAAAGATCGGGAGAGCAAGGGGGGCCACGGCACGTCTCCGAAACGTGAAATGAGGTGCCCGGGAAACATGTTTCGAACAATGGTCATTGACTCGTTTGTTGTGTGCGCTGTGGCACCATCTTGTTGAAACCACACATTGGCACAGCCCCCCCCCCCCGGCCTCCCTACTGAGTACTACCCATTTAAAAGATGTCAGGTTCCCGTGGGTCACCCTGCACATATAGATCACCATTGTGGTTTTAAATAATTGTTTTTCATCGATGGGACAAGTCCCAGTTGGTGATACTTGACGGTCGGCTAGGTGGAATGTAAGATCTCGAAAATATTTCGTGTTTTTAAAGACTAATACTCGCATAATACAAATAACTATAAAAACTAACTTGTGGTGGGACGCATTACTGGTACAGAACTACCGGTGACAAGCAAGATGCTCCGAGCTGCAGTACTGCTTCCTGTGCTCATCAGGTGCACAGTATGTGGCCTTCGACGGTGCTGCCACTCTGTTTACATTTATTCTACCACATATCGCAGTCACCACCTGAATTACGTCTTAAAAAGAGTGCAATCTGGCAACTCGTACATGACAAACAAGAAAACTTAGGCAATTTGCATACTTATTCACATGATCACGAGCAGTATACGTCACTTTCCGTGTTATCAGTGGCGTAGGCCTCGACGTCAAAGAGTACAAATCCTACCGGAATAAGTTTCAAATAGGAACATCTGACCTGTGACGTTTGTCGTATGCTGTGAAGCAGATGAATGAATGCAATTTGAAACTTTACGTCGAACAACAGTGATCAGATCTTCAAAGGCGGCCAGCCGGATCATTCCTTAAAGTTAGAGACAGTACAGGTCGCCAAAACATTGGAATTTGATTTGAAATTGACCTGTAGCACAGAAATGCATAAGTCTGGAGTAGAAAGCAGGCTCCTCGGCTAGGAAGCTGGTCGGTACCACCAGATTATGGTAGATCATCTATGGTCTGTCTGGATGGACCGCATTTCTTATTATTGTCTCGTAAACGACAAGATTTTTGAAAAACAAAAATGTATTTGATATTATATGTGTTTTGATTTACGGCACTATAAATTTTATCTGAAACATTTCTCAACCGAAGAATAATTAGCGAAATAATATCACAAAAGTACCTAGTTGTTGATGTTCATTATTTTAAACTGACATTAATTTTCTCGACAAATTTTAGTAAAAGCCCCAGTACAAAATTTCACGGGAATCCGTTTGGCAGGAGCCGAGATGTTCCATGCGGTCAGACCGACAGAAGGACACACACACCGTCAGATATAACGAAGCCAATAGTCGCTTTTCGCAACCGTGCGAACGTGTATAAAATAGTCCGTTGTTCCTTCCAAATTAAAGCGGGTTTATCCCCCTAAACTGTATCAGGCAGGCCCGCTGTCCCGCTTTTATATGACGTTTCCTGAATTTACCTTTCAAGACTGCCAACTGTCCCCGATATTAAACTCTGTTTAATGCAATAAGTACAATTACCGTATTATGGTGACTTCGACATTAACCTTTTAAAGCCTAACGGTTTCTTTACGTACCACCAGGCTTAACATTAAAAAATTCTACATTGTGCTCGCAATGCGTTGAGTGTTCTATAGGTATCTCAGAACAGACAGCGGTCGTTGCTTTATACAACATTAACTGACTGGTTTTCATAATAGTAGTGGAAAGTATTTACAGCGCGGTACGGACTTTTCCTTATACAAAGCAGCGTACATTTCGTCTTTAAAAGGTTAAATTTCACTCCGTTACAACTAACACAATATGTAATACTCACAGGCCTACTCGTATATCCAAATATTCGCCGGCTGTTTGAGAATCTCCAAGGCTGGGAATCATACACTCAGAGTCAGTAATTCCGCTCGTGTTACAGAACCAGAATGCGTACCAAACGTAAAGCACGACACACGCATCTCCCAAGTGGAAGTAATTCTTGTTTGTATTCGGCTGTTCTGATATGCCCCCTGACCAAGTCACATCAGGTATGCTACAGTTTATTTGACGCTCCTCGTTGTCACAGTGGATCGCGGGTCTTAATCCCGTTCAAGGCAAAGATGTGGACCGTTTCAGAGTTCTTCTGTGTTGTCGTCCTGTGCAGGCAGAGTTGTGATATGAACCGATTCCCTGACAAATTAGATCCTCGACGAATAATACTTCAAAACGAATCTACATACAAATTAACGTTACACAGTATACGTCAGCACAATCTTTTTTATTCTTAAGCAAGGCTACATACTTTATAAACTTTATAAACAAAACCTTTTTTTAGAAAGTTTTAACTAGATGTATTCCACAACTGTAAACACTATGGGATCCCAAAGTGGGCAAAGCATCTGGTAACGAAAATATTGTAAGGGTCTGAAGATGACTAACTTTTATTCGAAACATGTAGCCTTGCTTAAGAACAAAAAAGATTGTGCTGATGTATAGTGTGTAGCGTTAATTGAATTGCAAGCACATCGTGATGCCTTCATTCAGAATCTACATACGTTCAGGCCAGCAAGCCTTAAAATGGCTAACTTGAATAAGAATTAAGAGCCTCATTTTTGTACTTTGTTCTTTCAGATCTCACGGAAACCTTACTTCAAATATTTATATATTATTTTTTATCAATCTGTTACATGTGAGAAACAATTCTATCTTGGGGTAACCTGGCAAACTGGCA
>Ga0123354_10002205_pt1 | contig 25340 bp, 13 predicted proteins | sample TergutLab28metaG_2_FD_97872 | JGI IMG/M metagenome (GOLD analysis project Ga0123354, IMG submission 97872) | Labiotermes labralis P4 segment gut microbial communities from Petit-Saut dam, French Guiana - Lab288 P4 | ecosystem: Host-associated > Arthropoda: Insects > Digestive system > Gut ...
ATACCCATGGTCAGTTTTTCCCTTTCCCCCCCCCCCGCCCCCCCCCCCCCCTTCCATGCAATTTTATTAGCCAAGTTAGCCAGTGGGCGTGTATATCTGCATGATTGAAATGTACCTAATACAACATTCCTATGTGATACGTTCTGTTTTAGAAGCATTCGGAAAACCATAGCGAAAATCGAATGTTAACTTCGTCACGTCTGTCCGTTTGTCTGTCCGAATGGGACAGTCCGGCTCGTGGAATTGTATACTGGGTATTCTACTCAAATCTGTCACCTAATTCACTTTGGCTGAAGTCTCACAAAAATAACAGAACTTTATATGACAAAGTGCTATGGGTTAGACGGTCCGGTGATCGAATCCAGTTAGGGGCGAATTTTCTGCATCCGTCTAGACCGGCCCTGTGGCCCACTCTGTCTCCTATACAATCGGTACCGGGTTATTCACGGGGTAAATTGTCTTGGGCATGATGTTAACCACCCACCTCCGTCTATAGCGCCGAGGTTATGGTTATATCTATCTGCGTAAATTTATTACGCGTCATTGAATTTTGGGGTTTAGAAAAGTTTCATAGAACACAGTACAAAAAAGCAAAGCACGCGTTTCTTGACTAATACTTTTGCGCAAATCCAGCCGTATGCAGGATGATTACAATAAGCTTGACAGAGCCAAGAGACCAAATTAGTAGTTGTAGCTGACAGCCTTAACATAACATTGCTTCAGACGGATGCAATTTTCATACATATAATGAGGGGAAAATTGCTGATATGAAGTCAGATCTGCACTCAGACATATGAAAATGGAGAAAATAGATCCGTTTAGCCACAATTTACTTATAAAATAGGCCATGAAGGAGAATCCATTCCGTAAAGTGAATGTTATTACAACAGAAGTAAAAGCGTGAAGCGAGTGTAAATTATTTTAAACTGTGTTTCTTTACCACACAGATACGCAGAATTATTAAAATTAGGACAATACAACAAAGTGGACACATCATGATGCGAAGTTATTAAAACGAGGTTGTGCGTTATGCATACATTTTCTGTCTCGTCAATTTGTGGTTTTGGTGACGAAGTTTTTATCTCTGAATCGCGAGCTGGAGAAGGCTGTGGACTGTCGTACGTTAAAGCGCCGTCTTAACCTGCGCAACATGATATATAGAAATATAACAACTTAAGACTTTAAGATAATGAAAAATGAATAACTTTTAACATTTTCAGCCGTGTCAGACTACGAATAGGAAATAGTACTGAATCCGTAGGTGGAAGAATTTAACACAAGGCTTTAGGGATGCAACTGTTCAAAGTCTAACGGAGAGATAAGCTGCTGTTATAGTGTCGAAGACCGTCCGTAAGAGCTGCAGGGTTGCAGCTCTCCCAGAAATTTTGAGAAAAGTTAAACGAAATATAGACACGTTCTTTAAAAGAATAGCAATGATATCATGTTAAATTAAAATACTCGCTTCGGACTCTAAGCTTTGCGGAGATCATAGCGAACTGCGCCCTACCCAGACGTTGCGCGCTGGCTTTAGTACAACTAGGCCAAAGTTGGCACTAACTTCGCCGACCGGCGGCGGCCGCTCTGTCGGTATAGTTCGCGTACGGACTAAGGCCACGGAGTTTAGTTTAGTTTTAGGCCAAGTGGTGGGAGACTCAACAAGTTAGGCGGGTGGACTGCAGTCATTGCAGCCCCATGTAGAGTTTCGAGGATGAAATCGTTCAGTTTACCTTCCAAATTGTGATAACCATTGTTACTTAGCCGTTTTTAAGTCACATTTGTGAATGTTTTAATTTCATTAGTTGAAATTTTAAGATAAAAATGAAGAAGAGCAATGTGAATTATCTACAGGACATCAATTTGTCGCAATTAACTCTGTCCGAGAAGAATGAGTTTAAGAATGTATGTCGTGCAACGTCTTATTTAGTTGTTTCTCAGTCATCATCAAGCAGAATAAAAAACTCATGAGAGAAAATTTAACCCTGCTATACACGCTAAACATTAGAGGCCGAGTGGCTATGGTGAAAGAAAGGTTTGAGTAGAGCTTCTCATTAATCATATAATAATTCTATCCCAAGCCTCGCCACGTGTAAGTTCCACGAGTCGCCAATGGTCGAAGGTAATTCAAGGCTTCAGTCATGCGATTATGCAGGGTATAGCGGGAGGATATGCTGTCCTTTGTATTGTCAAATTTAATGCAAGGCTTTAGGCCTGCGACTGTGCAAAGTCTAACGGGGAGATATACTGCTTTTATGACATCATATACGCCTACATTAACATGATTTTAAAATCTGATAGAATACACATTCATTATACTGGTACCTGTATCTCAGTACTGTAATGTGCAATGTCGACAAATATAAAGAAGAAAAATGTGGTCTAGGCCTCCTCTGTATTCATTTTCACCCACCTTACGTCATAATCACATGCTGCAGACTGTGGTGTAGGTTGCATGTGTTTATTTTAATCCTGTATTAAAGTCATGTATTCGCATGCAATTCTATTGATATTGCCCGTGCAGCACGCAAGTTATTTCGTCCGTTAATAATTGATGCAAAATTTTATTTTAGGCGTGTACACATAGTCGCAAAAATCCCCTATTACCTCCGTCATGACTGTCCTCTGTCTCTCCCAGTCCTCCGTCCGTATGTCCGCATCTATCAGCGCGGTGCCTATGGGACGAATTTTCATGAAATTTGATATTTGGAATTTATATGAAAATTTGCCGAGAAAATCCAAATTTATTAAAATAGGGCAAATTTATCGAACACTTTAGGTGAGGACCTAGGTAAGCTTCATTGTTACGGGCGCCATTAAATTGTTATCAAAGCGCTGTATTCGAGCAACATGGTATCAGGCTGTTCTTATAGCCGAGGAGGTGTAAACATTACGCAAACGCCCCACAGTATTGCGTTATGCATACATTGCCTGTCTTATTCTTGTACGCTTCGGGAGCACGTGGCACTCTTTGGCTCACAACTTGTTAAAATAAGAACGTGAATTATTAAACAATACCGTGGTTAACAAGCGCGAACTTAGGCTGAACGATATGAGTTCAGTTGGTTCTGTTCTAAGAAACTTTAATGTCACTAACAGGGTGCAATTAATTAATATCTGTAAGCGTTCTTCATTGTGTCGCAACAGTGTCGAGACTAGGCGAGGCTGATGTTCCTCTGACCCCTTAACATAAGCAAATACAAAAGTACAACAGCTTAGACAGTAGTAATGTGATACCGTAATCTACAACGCTTTTGTCACGACTACCAGTCTTCTAAGATATCTCCACGCTGCTGTTACCTGAAACTCTTCTCGGGACTGACACTCTTTCTCTTCTTTTCGTATTCTTTCGCCGTCATAATTATCACACAATCTCTCTTCTTCGTTTTATTTGTCCTGCTCATTAAATTTATTAGGAAGTTGTATTCTCAGTTCACAACGTTGTATAGATTGCTTAAGCGTACCGAAAGTTTGCGAGAATTCTTTCTAGAGGCGTTCAAAAAGTTGCGAAAAGCTACTATGACTTTGTCATATCTGTCGTTCGGTCTGGCTGTCCGCATGGAACAACTCGGCTCATATCGGAGAGATTTTCATGAAATTTTATATTTGAGGATTTTCGGAAATCTGTGAAAAATTAAAGTTTCTTTAACATTGAAAACTTTAACGGATACTTAGCATGGTACCTGTGTACATTCATGATAATATTTCGTTGATTTTCTATAATGAGAAATTTTTCAGACAAAATTTTAGCTAAAATCAAAACACACGTTTTATGTTCCTTAACTTTTTTTCCGAAAGTCGTGTTGTGAATGATATATAATTTGGGGAAATATGGTACAGCCAGACAGGCTACAGATGACAGTATAGTACGAGGGGGTGCTGATAAGCCCGACCAAGAAGCGACCAAACTCGGGGTTTATTCAACATACTCTCCACGAAGCTCAATACGCTTCTTAGCCCGTTGCTCTAACTCTAGAAAACCACTGAAAACAAATTCAGAAGGTTGTCCGTCCAATCAGGTCTCCGTGGCAGCAAAGACCTCCGCTTCGGACACAAAATGGCGAGCTTTCAATTGTTTTTTTCAGTCCAGGGAACAGGTGGTAGTCCGATGGGGCCAGATCCGGAGAATAGGGTGGATGATCAAGACATTGGAAGCCCATGTAGGCTAGTTTCTTCTGGGTTGCAAGTGCTCGGTGACCCGGGGCATTGTCGTGCACGAACAAGACCACCTTGGTGACCTTCCTGCAGCGTTTTTCCCTCAAAAGTCCTTAAATTGCACCAGCAGAGATGAGTAAAACTCGGCGTTGATAATTTGGCCCTTTGGAATATAATCAATGAGGAGGGTGTCGTCTTGATCCCAAAAAATCAAGGCGAGAAATTTTCCAGCGGATTTTTGCACTCGGAATTTTTTGGGGTGGGGTGAGCCGCTAGGTCGCCACTCCATTGATTGTTGCTTTGTCTCCGGGTCATAGTGATATAACCAGATTTCGTCCATGGTCAGCAATCGCGACAGGAAATAATTTGGATCACACCGAAAAAAAGTCCAAAAGTTGCTCAAACGACTGGCACCATTGACGTTATCCGCGCTCAGGCATTTCGGGACCCACTTCGCGGAGAGCTTCCGCATGTCCAAATCTTCATGAATGATGGACACAACCCGCTCACATGAGATGCACAGTTGCACAGCTATTGATTTAGCCGAAATTTAGCGGTCTTCCAAGATTAGTTCGTGAATTTGATCAATAATCTCTGGTGTGGTCACTGTTTTGGGTCGTCCAGGACGAGGCGCATCACAGATGGAAAAATTACCACGTTTAAACTGGGCCTACCAGTTTTTTACCATAGCATACGATGGTGCATGTTACCCTAATGTTTCTGCCGGAATGGCGTGAATTTCCTTCGGCGCCTTGCCTTGCAGGGAAGGGGGGATTGATGACAGCTCGCGTCTCCACGTTGTTGAAATCGCGCGCGTCGCCTGACATGCTTCCTTTCAGCCTCTGTAACAAGAAAAGTCTTGCAATTCGGCACATGAATAGACTGCTCTTTCCAACGACACTATCGTTTCCGTCCCACGACATCGGGAAGTATGTCGGGCTAAGGACTTATCAACAACCACTCGTACGGTGCAGTGAAGATGCATTTCGCTTGTCGGCTAAGGTGCGAATACAGGCACACACTCGTAATGTTTAATACTTGCTGCTGCATGATTGATTCATTCCATCCGATCTCGTAAAGTCTTACCGCAGCACTTAACACCAAGAAAAGGCAATTTGCGTATAACGCAACATTGAGACACGTTCGTGCAAGCATTGCTGCAGTGGAGAAGTAATAAATATTACATATTCTGAGTGTGTTTATCCTAAGGTATCCAGTATGCAATGGGCATGCTTCATATTGTCATCAGTGGCCTGTCCGGCTCTACGATATTTTGCCTTATTATCTCATGAACGGTACAATTTTAGAAAAATGTTATTGGACATAAATGTGTGTTTTATTTCCCTGTGCAACTTTTGCTGAAACATTTCTCGTTCTAAGAATAAATAAACGAGATATGATAAAAAAAAGTATATTTGTCTTCATGTGAAGTACCCGTTGGTCTTGTCAGATTTTAATGAAACTTGAATTTTGTAAACAGATTTTCGAAAAATACTCAAATGTCGAATTTTGTGAAAATCCTTCCAATGGGAGCCGAGTTGTTCCATGCTGACAGGCAGGTAGGCAGGCAGGCATGACGAAGCTAATAGTCACTTTTCGAAATTTTGCGAACGCACTTAAGAGCTGAGAGACTCTGCAACGAATAACCTGTCATTACGATCTGTTTAGCCAAATTGTACATCTAAAGTAGGACTGCAACAATGGTTAAGAGAACGCGCCACAATGTTAATGTATACGTACATTGCCTGTCTTGTTGAATTATAATTTTAATGGGTCGTATTTGCATCAAGATACGATCTATTTTGTTTTACGTATTGGCGATTTATTGTAGCCTACATGTAAGTATATTTGCCGAACTTGGTGCCTGTAACAAATGTTAGAGACTTCCTGTACGATTCTAGTACCCTCCCCTTCGAGTTATTTTATGAAAAACCGTACCTGCTTAGATTCATACTTAATTAAGATGAATAATATTTACTACAACGCTAATTTCATGTTTAGGCATACGTAGAATTGTAAATACAACATTTAGGTATGTTAATTAATATTCAGTACTAGTTGTCCAATATAATCCGAATACGTTTATAAGTTTGCTAGATATGTGGCTGTCACATCAGTGGTGCTGAAGATTATGGTCTTGTGGGATGTTACGCCATGCAACCTCGTAAATAGTTATAGACATTTCGAGGGATCAAGTCCGCACGGCCAAACACCACAGAACATTTGAATCCCCACGCTTGTAAACGCGTTTTAAAAATCTTGAGTTAATGCACATAAGCGTGTGTTTTTGTGATAATAGTTACAGAATTTCTTTTGGATAACGCTACATGCCTTGGTTTGGAACACAATGTATGATGGGGGATTTTGTATATATGTGGCAGAAATAATAATTTACATTCTGTGTAGAATGGACTATAAAACTGCACGAATTCGGTATAAATGTACCTGTTAATAAAGGAAAATGGATGGCCTTTCAAGAGAAAATTCCTATTACTAGAAAGAAACGCTAGCAGACATCAGATTTAAATTCCTAAGAAGAATTGTATCTGTAAGAGACACTTAAAGTTGATGATAGGAAAGTGTAATGCAATTAATAGCACATCTAAGAGAACATCGAGTAACAAGACGGAGAGGGATACATTATTCAAGTTATACAAATTCCTGTCAGTACGAAGTTTAATGTACGGAAGTGAAACTTGAATGACGAAAGACAAAGACAGAAGAAAACTTGATGAAGCTGAAGTCAGATTTGTAAGAAACGTGGCCGAATACAAGAGAACAGGCCAGAAGCACAGTTACTTTGGAGAAACATTAAAAATCCTTACCCTAAATAATTTCGTAAATTACAGGAATAAATTAAGGTTTGCATGAAGATGGTAAACACTGAACTGTGTGAATAAAATTGCGAACTAAGAATACCTCCATTTGTAAATCAGCCACAAGCTACGTATCCAATATACTTCCATAAAAAATGGAGTATTTTTAGTATACAACATAAGAATAATAGAAAGGAGAAGAGAGGGAAATAAATTAATAATGTAGGGAAGGTAGAAAGAAGAAACAAACACTAATGTAGAAACGAATCTCTGTGCCTTAAGGACTTTTTCTCCACCATTTATTTCTTCGCCAACTATAAACATTGTGCATATCAGGTAATTTGTTCTGTTTTTTTCTGAAGTACTTTTTATAACAATTGGAAGCAGGTGTATGCTGTGCGATGTTGGAGAGAACAGTATCTAATAAGAAGAATACAACAGGGATTCCCTTTGGTAGTAACAAGTTATTTAATCTGGATGAAGTGAAATAAAAACGGCAAATGCGATTAATTTTATATTTTTCTATAATACACATAAACTAACTATTTACAACTAGTGTAGTGCTGATTATTTGGTAGGTTTCCTGCATTTACGCGAAGTTACTAACTTTAATGGAACAAATTTCATTCATATATTTGAAATTAAAACCACAAACTCGATAGCAATACAGTTAGTATATCTTTTTCACTTGAAACAGGAAACAGTGGTGTAGATAATTTTGCTCTCATGGCGGCCATTTCTAATGACGTCAGTCCGCTGACCAGCATGGGACTCATTTCAAAGTACATTTTTGGGAGCAGAGGGCTTACTATTGTGAACTCTTATACAGTAATGTTGATTTTAGAACAATCGCACAATAGTGAATTCCAGCATAGCAACAGCGTCTTTTCAAGTCCAATTCCTTTTCCTATTCAGATCACGGTCTGCTAGGAAGTGATGCCTTGTGGTTTTCAAAGCCGCCAAGAGTGGGTTTAGGTTCCAGTCAAAAAATTTTTTTCGGGCCCTGTAATAAGGGCGGATCAACTAAAAACTTTACGTTAAATCGGAAAGACCAACTCCTTATTCGCAGAGTGACTTAGACTTAGTCTTAAAGTGTTAATTTACGCAATCGACAGATGGCGATACAACCGAGAAATACAAAAAGATATTAAACATAGTCGAGCCGCTGGCCCTATACCGGATCGCCGGTTCTCGGTAGTGTGTACCGACTTACACCCCGCCCCCCCGTCTCGTCGGCACTGATGCTTTTAGGGATAGGTACCAACGTTTCGGAAGAGTCTGCTGCCTACATTTTCAGGGCAGAAGATGGAGGCAGCAGATTCTTCTTATACAGCGGTACCTGTTTACCTGACTATAAGACATGATATCCCAGAAGCCCGTAAGCTTAATTCATATTCAAATCTCGTATATTTTCTGCATTATGAAAATGTATTTGTACTATAAGCCTCACAATTTTGACAATTTGGAATTGTAAAGTTGCAGCAAAGAAGGAAATGAGACTTTAAACTTGTTAACATTAACAAAAAACAACGCATGACACGATAAAGGTAAAGCAGTCCCATTACAGACCTGGACAGGCCCAGAGGTTTCCAGGAAGTTAAGGCTCCCAGATTTCGTGACAGCATGACACTGTGGGTTTGTATTATTAATAGAGATAAATAGCTGTCAGCGGAAATACGTTTGCTTTTCATGCAGCCCAAAGTATGCTACAGGCTATACACCCGTGTTTGAGAAGTTCCGAACCTTCACGGCTTTACCAAGCACACCAGGTTATGGAGTTGCGTGAGACGAAGTTGTAAGCCTTGCTTAAGGAGCGTACGTTGTATATTGCAGATGATGATTAGTACAGGAGTTTTAACCGAACCGCTTCGTATACGGAGGTTTTCATCCTTGAATTAATAAACTGCCTGCACATGAAATAATTATTTAGACGTACCACGAACAATTCAGTTTTCTGCGTAGCGATGTGTTGGACTTAATCGTCTTTATGTTGTAATGAAATTTGGATATTATGAGTCTTTTAATTTGAGTCAAGAAATAAAATAAAATTTTACTTTTTTTGTGATGTAAACCACGTAAAGACAAAGCATTCGTTATAAAGCTCACACGACCTTGCTTTATGTATGTAATTTCACCTTTCTGGTCATCCTCTGCCTTTCTGTCTCGTCTACTCGTATAAGTCGTTACATGCACCAACATTATGGATATACTAATACACCATTTTGGTCTGACAACCTTTAGTGAAAGAAAACGTTTGAGCAACCTTGACCTGAAGGTTAAGATGATTTTAAAATTAACCGACAGGCAATGGCTTTGGTTGATGCGGGCTGATGAGTGTCGTGTTTGGTGGGGGGGTGGGGGGTGGTGGGAGGAGGACGCCGTTGTGAAAGGAGCTTTGAAGTTCCGGACTGAGAAGCTGTTAGTTTTTCAAAACAGAGCTCTGAACTGTCGGGTTATTTATGTCAAGTTCCAAGAATTTATTCAACACATTATTGAACACCTAAATCCAGCTAATCGAAGCGAGAAAATAATTTTTTTCTCGGCTAATATAACAAACAAAACAGATAAATTCTGTTCTGTAGACACATTTACAGCCACCTTAATCTGCTTAAAGATTTCTGTAATGTGTAGATCAGGAATCGGGAATCAGTCACGTTAGATTCTTTAAAGTCTAATGGGCATTACATGTACCCAACCACAAGTTTGAGCATTAAAAACTTCTACACTTGGAGCACAGGGTATATTTAGTATGTGTTTCGTACAGTTTATGTCTCAGAAAAAAGGGGATATTTTTGTGTACAAAGTAACGTAATTGGTTTTGTAATAGAGACGAAGCGTGTTTACTGCGCGGTACGAACTGAAACTTTAAATATAATTCGGGTTGCGTTGAATCTTACAAGATGAGTCAATCATACTTAATGTCGGCAACTGTGGTTTATGTTCTCATTGCCGTATGTTACAGTTACTTTTAAAGAATGTGGACCCTGCGGCTGATGTGAACCCTGTGAATATTTTCGCTGTACAATGCTGAACTTTTTCGGAAATCTTTGTAATCTGTTCTACGTGTTCACTTTGATGCGTAAGAAAGTTTGTTGTGGCAAAAATGACAGTTTGTTGAAAAAACTTTTGCAATACAAGTAACCTCTGGCTGTTCTGCTATAACATTTTAAATGTACGCATCGGTTTGAATTAATATCAATAGCAGTAGTTACGAGATTCCAGGAATAATGTAAGGTTTGCTTTTGCAGTATAAACATGGCAGCCACGCTGGGAAGAATATTAAAAACCAGCTTCTGCTATTTTGGACAGCACACACTTGTTCGAGCCACAATACCCGATCCCAAACTGACAGATGTTTACAAATAGTAGTAGTAGTAGTAGTAGTACTAACCACAAAATGAACACAAGTACACTGAATTTAACTTATATACACAATGGCTTCCTACATGCTTCGGCCACACACGTAGCCATCTTCAGGAATGTAAAATGCGAAGGACGAGTAAATTAAATGTTATAATTAAATTACGAAATTGTCGGAACCAATCCACAGATATAAAATAAAAATCGTAAAGCCGATAGTTTAAATACATGAATTGTTACTAGTAAAAATTACGATTATTAGCTTGGATGGTATACACGGAAGTATCATGTGGTAATTCACCATCTGGGACAAAATGGCTCCATTGTCTTAGTGGCATTGACTGGGTGTCATGAAGACAGTTTCTTGACTAAAAGTAAAGTTCGCTTTGTTCGTGACTTTTGCTTGAATGTGCAGTAAAATCAGATCACAATTATGAAAATTCAGCCACATGAGGCAAATAATATACGACTGTAGGAGAGTTTTCCTGTTCCAGTTATTAAGTTGGGTCTCTCTTTGTAATCTGAATCCCTTTGCTACTCGTATTTTACGTCGAAGTTCTTGTTTAGTATTCGGTGTGACTGTATAACATACGTCATTGCTGTTATAAACAAGTATGGATTCAAGACACAAGCGATTAGTTGTATCACTGAAAAAGAAGGGTTAAGTGGACCCGTGTCCACTTTAACAAACCCGTGCGTCTAGAGTGGACTTTTGAGTCTTTGACTAATTCCAGTATAGCTTCCAAACGCCTGTATACTGAAGCTATTTACCATTCTTGCTTAATACTAGGCGTATAAAAGGTCATTTTTATGACACAACATTAAATTTCAAAGAACATATATTTATCTAAATTAAAAAAGCAGGGATCCACATTCACCAACCGTACTATAAACCATGTACAAGGCGCTTTCGCAGAATTGCGAAAAGCGACTGTTATCTTCGTCATGTCCGTCTGTCTGACCGCATGCAACAACTCCGGTCCTGCTGGACGAATTTTCACGAAATATATTTGATAATTTTTGCGAAATATGTGAAAAATTTCAAGGTTTCTTAAAATTTTACAAGAATGTTGGGTACTTTACGTGATGACCTACTTGGGTTGACGATTTCTGGCTGAATAATTTTCAGAATGAAAATGCTTCAGGCACAAGTTGTAAGGGAAATCGAAACACTCATTTGTGTTCATCCTCCCTCCTCCCGAAAATCGTGCCATTTATGGGATAGTGCGGAGAGATATGTTAGAGCCAGAAAGGGCCACAGATGGTAATATAATACGGAGCAGAAATTATGCGATTTCCCAGACATGTCACTAAGGCACGAATACAGACGAACACTTGGAATACTTAATATCTGCGCTTGTTAACAGTTGTACGAAATATCGACAGCAGTGCAAATGGAACTCATTGTTGCATTTCCAGGGAGACGCTGAACACCTTTATATTGTTGAAAGTTACATATAAGCCAACAACAGTAAAACGGGAAAGTATCGTAGCTTCTCCATATCAGCAATGGTTACCCAAACACACCATGTTGTAACATTGTGTGTACATATGTCTACCTTGTTCCCTGTTGACATTGGCAATTCTTCCATCTATCTAAGACGGAGCTTTTCCGAAAGAAGTTTACCGCTGTAAGGTAAAACACATTTCTTACAAATTTCAGTTACGTACCAAAGAAATGCTGTTATTTTTCCAACCAGAATAAACACATTCAGACTGACTGAATATGAAAGTTGTCCTTTTTAATGCGATGGAGAACCTAGATGTTCAGTCAGTAATGTGACTGTCTGCTGTCTGAGCGACGGGAATTCGTGTCATGGGAAAGCCAGTGACATTTATATCCTGCTACGGTTTTCCAGAGGGGCTCCGAGGACCACTCAACTTCCTATAAAATGTGAATTACGGCAACGTGCTGAGCTCGTCAGCACCCTTCAAGGAATAAAGAGGCGATGGAAGGTATATTAATAGTGTATTATCCTCCGATCTGTAACAGTATATGGACTCGGCCGCAGGATATGCGTGCACCGTACCATGGACTCTGTAACAGTGAATGTAACGATGTTATATATGTTTTTTGTCAGAATAGAAGGGGGAATAGCGGTGCCGATAGCTTAATCAATTATATCCCGGCCAAATGCAAAACAGATTAGTTATACAAACACGTGTTCTGCCTGTAACTATTTGCTTTGTCCACTTCACCTGTAGCTGTGTTAAATGATGGAGGCAACAGTGATTCAAGTTTCAGATGTGGTCTTTCGTCATCGCTGGATTCGTAGTTACGTGGTAATAGGTTACTGTTGAAGCAGGTGGGCCGTTCTAGGAGGCAGATTCTAGTGGTATGGCAATAGTGTTAAGGCCTGCACCGAACGTGCATGTATCACTTCCATTACAGTATAAATCTTATAAGAATTTTTCTTTTTTATTTGAAGCATATGGTGGGCCGGATAGCTCAGTCGGTATAGCGACTGACTACTGGCTGGACGGTCCGGGATCGAATCCCGGTAAGAATGAGATTTTCCTCCCGTCCAGACCGGCCCTGGGACCACCCAGCCTCCTGTAAAATGTCTACCGGTTCTTTCCCGGGGTTAAAGTGCGGCCGGGGGGTCCTGCTGACCACTCACCCCCTTTTAGTGCCGCAGTCATGGAAGAGTAGAGCTATATCTCTACCCACCCTCTGGGCCACACCGGGCCTCTAACGGGATCACTTTACCTTTTACCTTTCTATTTAAAACGTATGATTCAAGTTCTATGAAGAAAAAACACGACATGTAAATCGAATATATGTCTACGCGTATCTAGTAATTAAAAGAAAAAAACTCGCTTCGCAGTAAAGAATATGGTTAGCTTTTCAGATGTTGAAGAATTTCCGCATTTTCTACAGTTCCCTTAAGTACATCCTCGTTGGAACTATAAATTTTAACTATTTGTGTTAAGAAAGGTAAAATAAAATAACCCTATGCGAAAGACAGGGGTCTCTGTTTTAAAACACATACTAACAAAGACACAGGCTTTATGGCAATGATTCTTCTGAAGATGGTTAATTAATTGTCCGAAACATGTAGTCTGGCTGTCTTACACGTAGAGTATAGTGTAAAAGGATGCAGCCAATCGAATGATTGTTTTTTATTTTGTTGATTCTCTTGACAGGATGCAGTCCATCACTTGTGAGAACACTCTTTTTTTTCTGGCTCGTCCAGATCAATTCAGAGCCCCACAAACACTTACCTATGACATTTATTGCAAAGCTTCAAACGGTATTCCTGGAACTCAGAGAAGAGTTTCTTTAACTTGTCGAATGAGGTAAATTCGCATTTTGAAGTTGCTGGATTTGGTTGTTACTGCTGTCCAAACTGTTTCCTCTGCTTTCGTTCAAACCTAAGGTTTAATTCTTACCATTCAGACCTATCGTAGGGTGCAACGTTTGGAGGTAGGGGGGAGCGCGGATTTTGTCATGTGAAGGATGTAGCACGTTCGTGGAATGCGGCTGGAACGTGATATCCTTGGCGAAGTTCGACGTTTCTCGTATGAGTAGATGTAGATTGTGCGGCGGTCTGTAGTGTGACTGTGTGCGGGGTTCAAGAATATCGGTAATGCCGAGAGGTATTACAAGAGTTAAATAACTAACACAAGGAGCGAAGCCATTTCTTAGAATATGTTAGTTGCTCAGCTAACCAAGAAACTACTGCATTTTGTGAGACGTAAAAGATCATATTTTCGCGAAAGAGCGGCGCTTTATGCCGTCCTGAGCCAGATAAAACAAGTTTACACTCACACATTTTGTCTTTAAAGTCTATCTTAATATTTAACTTGGTATAGAATATCCCCGTTGGTGTATCCGATCAGAAATGTATGTTTGTTCAATTATAAATCACGTGATTGATAAGTGAATAAACATACATTAGTCATTTTTATATTATTCTCCTTCCCGCCTCTAGGTCGCTCAAGTGGTCCATTTTTTTAGACTTATATGTGCATTTCTTATTTCACCTGTGAATGGCACATGCCACACCCTTTCCATTCTCCTTAATTTGATCAGTACAGTGAAGATTACATAGTGAAGATGCCGATAATTCAGTTTTGTTACGACTTTGTCACGTTTATTATCGTCGGGTATGACCTGAAGTTTTAGAACATAGTCGCTACGTAGGCTGAAATTTCCCTGATCGAAGAGTGTTATAATTGATGCAACAGAAACATGTCGGTCTGTGTCTACACAGCGAGAAGTCCATGCCCAACACAACTGGCGGTTCGGTGGAAATGTAACTCTTGTCAAGGCTAAGCTTCAGGTATCACGAAATGTCTGTTGTAAAATAAAGAGAAAACTGATAAATGAAGCAGTAGGAAGAGACGGTTAAGGATATCACAGGGGCATTGATTAAGGCTCAACCCTTCTGCGATGTTACCCTGTATAGCATGGGAAACAGTCACTGATTTTTCGAGGCACTACGATTCTTCTAAACGTCGGTAGTTGTGTATGAGTAAAAACAACGGTAAGTCTCCGAAGACTTAAATATTCGCTACAATAGAGCGCGAGATGAAAATTTTCCATGCTTGTCAAAGTTTTTAGGGGAATTTTTCATTTTGAAGACAACATACACTGCGGAATATAGGCCACCGTAAGCAGTGAATTGTGAGAAAAATGTGTCAATGTCAGTTCTTTCAATTTCGTAAAAGGTAACTGTTTTCTACGTAACAGTATGTGAGCCAAAGCTGTCGGTGAATATCCGGAAAAACTTCGGATATAGAGGTACCTGACAGCTGATTTTAACCAACTCGTTCCTACGAATTTTATGTCAAAAAGAGGACGTTCATTAACTCTGAATGAGCCGAAAAGTCATTGTGATCAGTCGTTGCTCTGTGGTTCTAGGTTATCGTTTACGCTGATCACATAAATAACATTTAAAATGCTGTAAAATTCATATTTTTTTAACCTGCCACGAGAGTTTGTATGCAAGACTATAATCGAGATATTCACTCTTCTTGGATGTTGACGCAACGTAGATATGTAGTTAGTTACCGACCTTTCGGCCCAACCGGTCGTTCCTGTCTTTAAGGGTCAAGAGTCTAGATCTGCTTGATCCTTGAAGATGGGACCCATTCTTTATGCGGAAACGTCGGTAACTAAATACCAGTCTGCGCTGCGTAGCATACCAGAAGAGCGAAGACATCATTTGCGCGGTGTCTGGAGCCTGAAATCACAGACCAGGCTATAATCCATGAAAGTGGCTACGCAACTCGCAGTAATGACATTGTGTTAAATGAGAATAAAGCTCTATGTAATATAAAAATTAAAAATGACCTCCCCACATTCTCACGTGATTCATATCCTCCATTTTCCATTTCTACTAATATGCACTTAAAGATTTTTTTTGTTGTAAATGTGTTTGAAAGTGGGATTTCAATTTTTTCTTAAGACTACTTGATACAAAATTTATTCGATTAGGCTTTGAATAAAGATATCAGAATTGTTGACGAGAGTCAGCTTTCATTTTTGTTGCCAGAACCTCATCATAGTATCGCGTTAATCTTTGACGTTGTCGGTGACATGTTCTACACTTGCTGGCCAACACATACAAAGTTCATATCTCTTCCTCGAAAACCACAGCCCGTCCTTGAACCGCCCGTTCCAACAGCGCAAACATAAATTGCATTCTAGGGCCTATATATGCTTCTGTGTTTGGTTGTTGGCATCGTGTTTGTCAGGAGTTCGACAAACACACCAATGTAAGCTCGCTACATCGTGTTGACACTAAAACGCCCCTCCTCCTGCACACCCGTCTCCATGGCTGAATTAGTATCTCGCATAATGCGAAAGAAACCTGAACATATTCTGAATCCGTTAATATCATTGCCACCGTTAACTATGTATTCGTATTTTGGGATTATGTGCAACATTTGATGTATATCATGAAGATACAGACTGGAGAATTCGTAACAGAACACTGCTCAAAATACTTGGGTCGCACACAGAAAAAGCGACCAGTCTGAGTGGATGAAGATTACGTGATTTATGTTTCTTACGGAAACCTAAGTATAACTAGTTCTTTGTGCTGGCGATAAGAAATTCATAGACTCACATCGACCGAAATAGTGGATTTATATTTCCATCCCTCCGTATACATTCGTGAAATGTACATGTACGACTTTAGTTTAATTATATACAGGTGCAGGAACGGGTATGTGCCATTGTTCGGTATGTTCCAAAACATCAACCAAGAAGGCCGGAAGCCATAGTCAAGAGGCCTCACCTTTATACTCTGAGACCGGCTAATCTGACTGAAGGTTTGCACAATTGCCTTCAGTCTTTCCAGCTGTACTGTACCTCAGATTAGCCCTCTTCGACTAATTAATCACCAATAATAATTTCATTCCGCGCTGTAATGCCCTGAGCTACGAAGGGCGCTGTTAAATAAGCAATGAAATAAATAAGACTTGACGAAATTCAAAGAGGCTGGGAATAAATACGCTCTCCAGCTGATGGAGGAACGGAGGGCCATAAAATTATTCTAGGTATATAAAGGGGAAAATTGAAAGGAAGAACACGAATGACTGTCCTTGAACGGAATCTGTTAAGAACCGCCGTTATGAATTATTTAAGAGTTATTAACCGACCTTTACTAAATATGAGAAGATTAAGTAGATAAAAAATTTATCATGACCATTAACAGACCCTCTACACAGTCACAACCACCACCACCACCACCACCATAGGTACACCACAATTACAATCACCACCACCATAACCACCACAGCTACAACAACAACTACAATCACCACCATCATCACCACCAGAGCTACAACCACAAGTACAATCACCACAATCAGCTACAAACGCAACTACAATCACCACCACCATCACCACCACAGCTACAACCACAACTACAATCACCACCACCATCACCACCACAGCTACAGCCACAAGTACAATAACCACCATCAGCTACAACCACAACTACAATCACCACCACCATCACCACCACAGATATAACCACAAGTACAATCACCACCACCATCACCACCACTGCTACAACAAGTAAAATCACCACCATCACCTACAAACACAACTACAATCACCACACACCACCAAGGAAGACGAGGACGACGACGACGACGACGACGATGATGATGATGACAACAACAACGGAAGTATCTTAAATTAATTATTGCTTATGATAATCTGTTGTCTTGTGTCTTTTGTCCTGCATTATGGTATCCAGCGAGAATGTGTCATTTCCAATCTAAAAGTTCGTTGAATGGCCGCATAGTGTTGTAGGAGGAGTAGTGCAATATTTTTTTTTATTCATTTTCATGTAGGCAGCCCATTTTTTGTGACAGAGTAGGTCTACAAGTGGTAATCATTTTAAATACGTGGAAGAGGCAGGAACGTTTATGACTTAACGCGCTTCGCCGCTTTTTCTTTCATTCTTTAGTTGTTAGATTTACAGTTTCTGAAGGTTCTTGGAAGGCCTTTACCGTCTGCCATGAAAATGAATGAGAGGCACAGGAATTGAATTCGACAATGAAGATTTTAGACTAGAGGCACCCAAGTACTTCAAGAAATGCTTTCTTAACTCATGGAATATTATTCCAAACATGAATTATGATTTATTGCTCACGAAGCGACGAGTTAGACCGATTGTTGCGGCGTGAAATGGTTTATTTTGTGTTCGTAGTAATTTAAGATTATATTCATGGGATACCACTTCACCAGTTTCTTTTAAGAGGATTTCTGAAAATCCTTATCTTTTCCTGCAAACAAAAGGCCTGCATATTCTCTCTTTTTAGAATCCATTTTTATTTTTCCTTTCACCCTTCATGCTGTAATTCCTACGTCTTCCCCGCACTACCAGCAAGCTTTAGATGTTTTTTGCTGTCCCTTGAGATAAATAGCATGATACTCTCCTTGTCTTCCACGAATTTTTGTTTCTTATATTTTTTCCCCTAACATTACCACTTCCATTGTTTCCTTTCAGGCTTTTTGGCGTTATGAAATGTTTCCCAAGGGTTTCATATAGAGCACAGAAAACGCCCAGATTATGTCGTGGTCGCATGATCCGCCAGAGACATCCTTACGCGCTGTCTCTAAAATTACACCTTCACCATTCCGAGGGGGATGTATAAATCTCTTGAGAGACTACTCTGGTAAATCTACATGATTCGTGTGTTTGTTAATGAATATTGACTTTTCCAGTTTCATAAACATTTCTGGTAATATTTAAAATGCACACTAAAATCCTCATTATTACCCTTAAAATATTTATTGAGATTCATGACGTCATATGGGCCAAGGGAAGTTATCAGTATTTTCTTGGAATATTTGGTAATTATTAAGTGGTACTTGTTGCGTATTGTCTAATGGTAGGATGATGAAGAGTGACGCTCTTGAATGAACGTCGAGGGGAAAGGTAGTGGGCTTTTTCAGGTTATACCCCAGCATACGTATTGCTTGTGATATGTTAATTGCTATCAGTGTTTGCACTTTTTTCTTCTCGAATATATATTGACGTAGACTGTCAAAAACTCCTATATATCAAATAACTGCTGCTTTTGTTTCAAGTAAATTAATGGTTGTTAATTGTATGTTATTGAGGGTTGATGAAATTACAAAGTAATCCTCTTCTGCTGTAATGTATGCGGCACGTTCATTTCAGTGCTTTACATTAACCAACGGAAAACTACATGCACTGGTTTTGTCTGCTCTCTGTTCTGTACAGTCATACGAGATAAATTCTAAACCGCATGTACAATGGCACATTTATAATTAACTGTTATTTAGACCACGTGCATGGTTCGCAGGTGTGGGAAATTGAAAATAATGTGCGAAAGAATGTTCATCGAAAATTAAGATAAATAATGGTAATGCAAATGTGAATGAAGAGTCGTTTCTGTTGTCAGATTATAGGAACTTTGTTATGCAATATGAGAGTGTAGTCTGGAGGGGATTGAAATAGGTTCTGGGAGAATTTCTTGCCTCTATCTCTAAGTGGAATAATGGTTTAAGGCCATATTCTATAGAAATTATTTTAAGATTTGGAAAATTTTCGAAGTATAAAAGTAAGTATTAAGAAAGTCATTTTATTTGGATAAATGTAGAATTTGGGGAAGTTCGACATCATACTTCCAGTTTTTAAATTGTCCTTAGCCTGTCACTTAATATACAGCAGCTTGGGATGACGTTTGTCCCACTAAAAACATGCCTTAATTCACTGGGGTTTAAGGTAGTTGTTTTTAAACTTTAATATTGTATATTTCAGTGTTATGTCTTTACATTCCTATACTTTTATCTTTTATAAAACGTCGAGAATATCTGTAACGCACTTAATATATGTTGTATACTCGTAAATCATGACTTATTTGAATGAATTTGGTCCCTTGGAAGGTGTGCAGGATTACATAATGTATGTATGCACGTGTGTGTGTGTACTGGTTTATATATATATTTACTTACATACATATACATGTATGTTTGTGTGTATCTGTGTGTGCGTGTGTGTCTGTGTGTGTGTGTGTGTGTGTATGTGAATTTATGTATGTGTGTATGTATGTTTGTCGGCCGAAATTTTTTCAGTCGCTACTCCATTGGTAGGATCTGTCTGCGCCTTCAGGACCGGTGACTAAGGATATCTCTTCGTATCGGACCCAAATGATTGCGTTAACCTCTCCTACACCCGTCCACATGAGGAAGGAAGCGTATCCAATTTCCGAGACATTGAGCTTTGTTTGGAATACTAAATGATGTTCGAGGTCCAGAAAATCAGTAATACTAGGTGTAATAGTCCACTCTGAAAACCTTCTAGAATTGACGGATTAATCTGGCACATCACAGGTTCCATTGTACGCTGTCATGAACACTGTTAATAAGTAGTTCGGCCTAACAAAAGACTGAGCATTTCGTCACCGTCAGCACGCACAGTGGCGTTCTCTTCCAGAATGTCACTTTTGTTCACAGTTCGGAATGTTATCTTGAATGTTACCACTACAGCTACGTGCACATTGTATGTCTTATGAGACGATTTGGTAGTATTTTTGTTTTGTTTTGCTAATCGCAGTGTTTATAATGGCTGAAATGTTAGACGCTTTCGTAGAATTGCGAAAAGCGTCTGTTAGCTTCATCATGTCTCTCTGTCTGTCCGTCTGTCCTTACACACAGAACAACTCGGCTCCCACCAGACGAATTTTCTTGAAAATTTATATTTATGTATTTTTCGCAGATCTGTGGAAAACATTCCAGTTTCATTAGCGTCTGACAAGAGTAACGCGTGCTTACATGAAGACAAATATACATTTATAATAGAATCTCTTTGAATTCCGGGGAATTTTTCAGACAAATTTTGTAGAGAAAATTAAAACACGCGTTTTATGTTCAGTAAGCTATTTTCAGAAAATCTGCCGTTTATGAGATAACGTGAAAAATTATAGTAGATCCACACAGGCCATAAATGAAAACAAATCGGTGTTGCATGCTGGGTATCTAAGGCTACACCCTCACACTAAGAGTATGTAATACTTTTTGCTTTTCTACGCCAACAATGTTTAAGCAAACGCGCCTCAATATTACCTTCATACGTACAATGTACAGTGTCCGTATTGTTTATATTTGTTTCTGTTTTTTGTTACCGTCCTTTGACTATAAAATTAAGTTTATTTCAACTTTTATTTCTTCATATTCTTTGCTAGTAATTATGTTAATATATCTGAGACAATTATGACTTGTTAGTTTATTTTAGTAATGTCCTCCAAGCCTCTGAGTTTCTTAGACGCGGACATTGTTTCAGTTATGTGGAAATCTGAGTAGCGTCTCCTTGTTCTGTCCTTGTTGTTGGTTTGTTTTGTGATTTTGTAATTCCTTCTTTGTTTCCATAACAAGGGATGGATGTAAGTTATTATTATTATTATTTGTGGTGGTGGAGGAGAAGGTGGTGGTGGTGGTGTTGGTGGTGGTGATGGTAGTAGTAGTAGTAGTAGTAGTAGCAGTTCCGGCAATAATAGTGTTAATGACTTGTTGAGGTCATACGGACAGTTCAGAATACCATTGTATTTGGAACTAAAACTGAAATCTGAAAAAAAAATGAAACTCAGTATTCATCGACAAATGTTTCAGACAATGGTACGAGATGTCAGTAATACAATAAACTTACAAGTGATGCAGTAGTCTGTCCTGTTGTAAGAATACTGCTTAAACTTTGAACTGCTCGTGGAGAAGTCCTACTCAGAATTCAACAAGTTACGCATATGTGTAAATGTGGAAGTGCGTAGGCTACATGTCAAACACTGTTGATGATTAATGCCATCTGTCAGACACTGCGAGTACCTACGTCCTATGCGAGTTTATAACGTGCACACTTGCAAGGTAGATACTGTGTTATGTTCTTGTGTGTGTGTGTGTGTGTTTGTGTGCGTGTGTGTTTGTGTGTTTGTGTGCGTGGTACGTGTGTGTGTTTGTGCGTGCGTGCGTGTGCGTGGTAGTGTGTGTGTTTGTGTGCGTGTGTGCGTGTGCGTGCGTGCGTGGTACGTGTGTGTGTTTGTGTGTGCGTGCGTGGTACGTGTGTGTGTTTGTGTGCGTGTGTGTGCGTGCGTGGTACGTGTGTGTGTTTGTGTGCGTGTGTGTGTGTGTGTGTTTGCGTGCGTGTGTTCGAGATGGATGGAACGATTTATGTCTCTGTGAGTTTGTAATAAAGTTCAGCCGAGTTGTTTGCTTTTACGTTTCTATGACTAATCGAAAATGGAACTACATGTTTGCACACCGAACTTATTTTACCTCTGTGCATAAATTATTGTGAAATTCTTACGAGCGAAGATATTAATTTCACGAAGATGATGGCAACAGAACACTTCAGTGCTCTGTTCTACACAGAATTAAGGCAGCGGTGAAACACGAAACTTATCAGCACATTTATATGAACAAACGAGACTTCTCTCGAGATGAGATAAATTCGTGGGTAGCTTGTCGGAACGTCTCTTAATTATCGAGCTGCAAGTGTCTTGATTCATTTTCCTCACTCCAAACTACTTATAAAGGATGCCAATTATTTTGACAATTTTATGCTTTCTTTGACAACAGACCATGAAATATTGGCCTTTGTCTGCCTGAGCCTAAGTTTACAGCTGAAACTACTGAAAGAATTTGGATGAATATTTGTGTTATAAACGTATTTATTTGACAGTTTTGCACAACACAGTCACACTTTCTTTTACGTTATAGATTCGGCCTAATATCCAGGTCATCATTAGACCTGTGTAATATCAAGGCCGACAATATAACCTAAGATAAGCGTGACTGTGTTTTGCAAGACTGTATAATAAATGTATTTATTGATTAACCCTTACCCCGCTAACGTGGAGAAGATGGTGAGCTCATAATAATGTCAGCAGAAGGCAGATGGTATTTAACTCGGCGTTTAAAGTGTTAAAACGCAACGGGGATATACGTGGTCGGACAATAAATTTCGCGAAATCATCGCGGTAAAAATGCTACATACCTCATTGCTGAATACCACCGTGGTCACCTTCAAAGTACTCCCCTTGGGAAGCTATCCACCGATTCCAGCTCCTAGTCCACCCTTTAAGACAATTTTGGAACTGGTTTTGTGGAATGGCCTTCAGAGCTGCCGTTTTATTACTCCTGATGTCATCAAATGTCATCAAAATGCCTTCCTTTCAATATTTCCTTTATCTTCGGGAACAGAAAAAATTCATTGGAGGCTAGATCCGGTGAATAGGCAGGGTGTTTCAACACAGTTATTTGTTTAGTAGCTATTACTTAAAGACTTGTAATGTGATATTGTGCTAAATTTGTACGGGAAATTTAGTTTTGTGAGTTACGAGATTCTAACAAAGATGACTACGAAGATTACTGCACTCTGTTCCACCAAAAGGTACCTGTATTCTGCGTTACAAGTTGACAGTTCTTCATAATATAATTTTGATATGTCTTGAAGTTTTCGCAGCGACAGAATTCAATAAAATTTTCCGGGCTGACAGCCGCGTCAGGGTGTGAAATTTTCCAATGTTTCAGGGACCGACTTCGTCGCCATCTTCGGGGTGTTGCCGATGGCTTGGTAAAACCAAAGTTTTGGTTTTATAAAGCCAAAGTTTGACACGGCTGTCTTCTCGAGAATATTTTATTGAATGCAATCCTGGTTCATATTGTCTCAGTATACGAATTATTTAATATGCAGCTCGAATACAATTTTACCGATTTCCAAGAAAATACCTCGTCCCAAAAACTGATGTAGGCATCGTGACAAAATTTACTGTTAGACCCAAGAGACTTTTATTTAAAATATATTTCACAACGGTGATATTTCATGGAATTCAAGGGAAACCAATTTCTTTGTGCGATGTGTTACCTGTAGCGCGAAGTTCTTTGCAAAAGTACTATATATTTCGTACTTTCATAGTTGTTCTTTTCGAACAAAATAAAAGAAAACTTTACGTAGAAACACTGCTTGTGTTTTGTTCATCTGCCTGTGACCTAGTACCAGATCCAAAACAAAAGATTAAACGTTTTCTTTTTTAAAATTCGACACTGAAGAAAACACGAGACGTGACAGGGCTGTTTCGATTTTTATGCATTGACTAGAAATAAGAATTAATTTTTATAAACCCATAAATTGTCTTCTCTATGCATATTCCATGAACCGAGTCACTGTTTTTTTAAATGCTGTATGTAAGATTTCTGTCAAAATTTGTGAGGTAATTATGATTGCTTTCCACGGTAATTTATAAATTGCCCACTATGGCTGCCATAGATATTTCACAGTTTTGTCGAAATTTTACGTTGGGACATCCAACAAATTTGCTGAAAATTGTGTTTCAGCCTGATTTTCATAAAACAATTCCACATTTGCACATTTATGTAAGGCCTTTTTCCGAAGATTTTGAATGGAATAGAAGATATTTTCATTACTACCCCTTCAAAAATGCCAAACAATCTACGAAGATTATTGTGGCAATTTTGTATAATATTATTTAACCTTTTGGCGCCGGAATTATTTGTTAATTTTAGCACACCCTGTATATAAAATGTGAATAATACAGGAACCAAATATGTTAGAATTATGAAACAAACTGCATTTTGAAGAGGAAACGACGGAGAGTATATATCATGTTTAAAGTATTCAGTACCTATATTTGTTGAATAAATACATAAAATGCAACTTTTGAGGTTAGCGATGCGGTACGTCAACTATAATTGACATTAGGCGTCTACAGGTTAAAGTACGGCTCTTCCCCTCTTGTCTTTCTTGCTACATATGCAAGTAAGGGTTCATTATGTGGAAGGGTCCGTTTAAAACTCATGCCCTAATATAAAACTCCTTTTAAGCCTCGCATTTCTTTGAAGTGTATCCAATGTACTGAAGCGTACGAGGTTTGTTCAAAAAGTATCCGGACTGATCGCTGTACATGAAGTAGATAAGGCTTATGGGGTTATAACCCTAATTGTCTTCAACATAGTTCCCTTCCGCAGCTACACACTTCGTCCAACGTTTCCGCCACTTTTGGAAACATTTTGCGAACTCCTCTTTCGGGGTGTATAATTGTGGTGTTTTCGTCGAATTTCGTTTGATGCCCTTCGTTGCCTCAAATCGGCGTCTTTTCAGAACTTTCTTAAGCCTTGGGAATAGGAAAAAGTCACACGGTGCGATATCTGGTGAGTATGGCGGCTGTTGCAACTGAGCGGTGCCGTGTTTGGCCAAAACTGCTGCACAAGTTGTGAAGTGTGTGTGGGCGCATTGTCGTGGTGCACGATCCAGTCGCCATCCCGCCATTTTTCCAGTCGTTTTCGGCGAACTGATTCACGCAAACGTCGCAAGACCTCCACGCAGAATTCCTTGTTAATTGTTTGCCCGTCGGGAGCGTACTCGTGGTGTACGATAACCTCAGAATAAAAAAAAACGCCAGTAACATGACCTTTGTTTTGCTTCGCACCTGGCGCCCCTTCTTTGGTCGCGGAGACGTGGGACCCTTCCACTGTGACGATTGCTGTTTTGTCTCCGGGTCGTACCCGTAGAC
>Ga0123354_10002206_pt1 | contig 25311 bp, 25 predicted proteins | sample TergutLab28metaG_2_FD_97872 | JGI IMG/M metagenome (GOLD analysis project Ga0123354, IMG submission 97872) | Labiotermes labralis P4 segment gut microbial communities from Petit-Saut dam, French Guiana - Lab288 P4 | ecosystem: Host-associated > Arthropoda: Insects > Digestive system > Gut ...
ATCCTCGGGGCTTGCGGAGCAAGAGCCCGGGGATCTGACGGTGGACTTGCGCTCTGGCGTCAGATCCCCGGTTCAAGCGCTTCGCGCTTGCCCGAGGATGACAAGAAAGAGATCTAAGCCCTCTCCCCTTGTGGGGGGGGCTAATTATTATAAGTGACGTCCGCCTCATGCTCTGATAACGTGGCCGCGCCCATCAGGCGAGGGGGTTTTGATGAACGAGATTCTACAGCTCATACAACAGCACGGCACATTTTTCTATGTGGTGACCTTTATCTGGGCCGCGCTTGAAGGTGAGACTTTTGTCATCTTCGCCGGCCTTGCCGCGCAGCGGGGGCTGCTTAATCTTTATATCCTTTGGTTTGCGGCCGGTGCGGGCAGCATGGCAGGCGATCAATTCATGTTTGTCATAGGCCGCTTTTATGGCCGCCGCGTAGTACGGCGCTTTCCCAAGATCGAGCCGAAATTGAAAAAGATTCTCGGAACGCTGGAAAAATATTCGACCTCTTTTATTTTGACCTATCGCTTTATGTATGGCGTGCGCAACATCAGCGCGCTGGCCATAGGCATGAGCAATCTGTCTTGGCGCCGTTTTGCCTCGTTAAACGCTGCGGCGTCTTTTCTATGGTCTGCGGCTTTTTGCGGCGCAGGCTACGGATTCGGCGTTTTGATCGGAAGACTAAGCCCGGGCGATGACGAAGCGATCGAAATGGAAGTCCGCAGTTTTATGATCGCTATTTTGGCTTTGGTGATCCTGATTGCCGCCGCGCGCGTCATGGTGGCCCGCGCCAAAGCGCGCAAGGAGGAAAGGGAAGAGGCCCAAAACATCCCCGTTACGCCTCCCCCCGCATGTCCGAAAACGCAAAAAAATCCATTGAATCCAAGTGAGTTAACGCCCCCTCCGACCGAAGGCGAAAAATAACTGGACAGCTTGGCTTTCAAAGCATACAGAAAAAGGACTCGAAAAAACGGCTATGCTCGTTTAAGAGAAATGAACGCAAGTAAACAACAGAAGGTTAACTATCATGAGCGATATTGCAGAACGAGTGAAGAAAATCGTCATTGAACATCTTGGCGCCGAAGCCGCAAAGGTGACGGACAATGCCAGTTTCATAGATGACCTTGGCGCCGACAGTTTGGACACGGTTGAACTCGTGATGGCTTTTGAAGAAGAGTTCGGCGTGGAGATCCCCGATGATGCGGCGGAAAAGATCGTCACGGTCAAAGACGCCATTGATTTCATCACAAACAAAAAAGGCGGATAAGCGGCCTGATGAGACGTGTAGTCGTAACAGGTCTTGGAATGCTTTCGCCGCTGGGTGTAGGCGTGGACGTCAACTGGACGCGCCTGACAGCCGGCGAAAGCGGCCTTCGCAAGATTGAAGGCTTTGAAACGGAAGACCTGCCCAGCAAGATTGCCGGACAGGTTCCGCGTGACGGGTCTGCGGGATCTTTTGACCTCAATCTTTTCGTTGATCCCAAAGACCAGAAGAAAATGGATACTTTTATCCATTACGCTTTGGCCGCCGCGCAGGAAGCTTTGGAAGACAGCGGCTACAAACCCGCAAGTGATGAGGAGCGTGAGCGTGCCGGAGTCCTGATCGGCTCAGGAATCGGCGGTTTGCATGAGATTTACGAAACTTCAATCGTGCTTCATGAACGCGGCGTGCGCCGTGTCTCGCCCTTTTTCATTCCGCGCAGTCTTATCAATCTGGCCTCGGGGCAGGTGTCGATTAAATACGGTTTGCGCGGCCCCAATCATGCGGTTGTAACGGCCTGCGCCACAGGATCGCACGCCATCGGCGATGCCGCGCGCTTTATCCGCACGGGTGAAGCCGATGTCATGGTGGCCGGCGGAACCGAAGCGGCTGTATGCCGCATCGGCATGGCCGGTTTCTGCGCCATGCGCGCGCTTTCGACAAGTTACAACGATACGCCGCAGCGCGCCTCGCGCCCCTTTGATGAAGGCCGTGACGGCTTTGTTATGGGTGAAGGCGCCGGTGTGGTGGTGCTGGAAGAATATGAACACGCCAAAAAACGCGGCGCTAGGATTTACGCCGAAGTGGCGGGCTATGGCCTGTCAGGCGATGCCTTCCACATGTCAGCACCGGCTGAGGATGGTTCAGGCGGCTATCGCGCGATGAAAATGGCGCTGAAGCACGCAGAGCTTGCGCCGGAGCAGATTGATTATGTAAACGCGCACGGCACATCAACCCCGCTTGGGGATGAGATTGAAGTAAGGGCCGTCAAGCGCCTTTTGGGCGGCGCCGCCGCGCAGGCGTCCATGTCCTCGACCAAATCAGCGATCGGCCATCTTTTGGGCGCCGCCGGTCTGGTTGAGGCGATTTTCTGCATCAAAGCGATTGAAACAGGCCTCGTGCCCCCGACGCTGAACCTTGAAAACGTCTCGGAGGACTGTAAAGGCATCGACCTTGTCCCCCAAAAGGCGAAAGAGCGTAAAGTCGATGTGGCCTTGTCCAACTCCTTCGGCTTCGGCGGCACCAATGCCAGTCTGGTTTTACGCCGCGTTTAGTGTTGAGCCTCACGCATAATCATGCCACAATTCTCGGTAAATAAGATTCGACAGCGCGCATGAAAACCGCGCGAGGGATTGTTTCAATAAACACGCAAAAGGAAAAATGACATGAAAAAAACTCTATGTGTGACGGCTCTGGCCATGCTTCTAAGCACGGTTGCGGTGGCCTCTTTGCAGGCGCAGGACAAGGATGACTTGGTCGTGGCAACTGTAAACGGCACCAAGATTATGCGCTCTGAGGTTGTGAGGGAGCTGCAATCCATGGGCCCCCAAGCGATGCAGATTCCGCCCGAGATCATCTATCCGAAACTTCTGGAACGCGCCATTGTAACCAAGCTGCTTTCGGCAAAAGGCTATGATGACAAGCTGCAAAATGACCCCGAGGTGAAAGCGCGCCTCAAGGACGTTGAAAGCCAGCTCGTTGCAGATGCCTATGTGCGCAAGACCATCCGTCCCAAGATCACGGACGCCAAGGTCAAAGCGCGTTATGACGAACTTGTCGCCAAGTTCAAGCCGGAGGAGGAAATCCGCGCGCGTCACATTCTTGTGGCGACAGAGGCCGAAGCCAAAGACATCATCAAGCAGATCAAAGGCGGCGCTGATATAGCCAAGCTGGCGGCTGAAAAGTCCAAGGACAGCGGCTCAGCCAAGCAGGGCGGTGATTTGGGCTTTTTCACGAAACAAGCGATGGTCAAGCCTTTTGCCGATGCCGCCTTTGCCATGAAAAAGGGCGAAGTCAGCACCGCGCCGGTCAAAACGGATTTCGGCTGGCATGTGATTAAGGTGGAAGAGCGCCGCAAATCCCCGCCCCCCGCGCTTGATGAGGTGAAGGAGCAAATCACCAATCAAGTGGGTCAGGAAATGGCCAACCAGATGATTGAGGAGATGGAAGCCAAAGCGAAGATCGAGCGCTTCAATATCGACGGCACACCCATGAAGCAGGAGCCAGCGAAGAAGAAGTAAGCCGCTTCTTTGTGTCAAAGGAAGAACCCGACATGTGCAAGCAGTCGGGTTTTTTCATGGCTCGCGGATGAGAATCACATCCGGCGCTTTTATGAAAAACGCACGCACAAAAAGCTGCCAAGAAGGAAATAAGAGACAAAAACATGAAAACTGTGTAAGATTTGCAACAGTGCTGAAAGTGGCAAAAGAGAGGTCTTTTATGCATGCATCATCACCGAAAAAGAGAGCGCTCAGAGCATTGCGCATCGGTCTGCTCGGCGGCTCTTTCAACCCCGCGCATAAGGGCCATTTGCGGATGAGTCTGTTTGCGCTCCAGCGTTTGAAACTGGATGAAATCTGGCTGGTCATCGCAGCGCAAAATCCCTTGAAAACACGGGACGAAATGCTCTCTTTCACAAAGCGCGCCGCAAGCGCGCGTACACTTGTTGCGGGGCATAAAAAGATCAAAATCAAGACAGTCGAAAAGCAGTTCGGAACGCAATATACGATCGACACATTGCGCGCGATCAAGGCGAAAAATCCGGATGTATTTTTTGTCTGGCTGATGGGCGAAGACAACCTGAAAACGATCCATCAGTGGGAATCATGGCCGCAGATTTTTCATGAGGTTCCGATTGCTGTTTTTCGCCGTTCGGGTTATTCTATGACCAGCGTGAAGGGTAAGGCTGAAGCGACTTTTGCAAAAGCCAGACTTCCTTTGACGGCGGCCGAGGATCTGGCCGTGACAAAACCGCCCGCATGGGTGGTCTTGGACAATCCCCTTCATACGGCGTCCTCGACGCAGATAAGGGAGCAAGGAAAGTTCACTTCATGTAATGACCCACCTAGTAAAGGAGAGACGAAAATGGTTGTGAGAAAGACAGCTGCAAAGAAACCCGCTGCCAAGAAGCGTAAGACAGCGGCCAAGAAACCCGCGGCGAAGAAAACCGTCAAGCGGAAAACAGCGGCCAAAAAGCCCGCCGCCAAGCGGAAAACCGTAAAGCGGAAAACAGCGGCCAAAAAGCCTGCGGCAAGAAAAACAGCCACCAAAAAGACGGCTGCGAAGAAAAGACGTATCAAGAAATAAAGTAATCTTGGTATAAGAGCTTTAAAAGCCTCACTTGCCTTGCGAGTGGGGCTTTTTTTGTGCTAAAAAGAAAAGGCATAAAATAATTCAGGAGATTGGCAATGCCCCCCAAACCGGCTGCAAAAAAAACTTCCAAGGCCAAAAGCATAAGCACAAAGAAACCCAAACCACCGGCCAAAGCCGCCGCGCAACCCAAAAAGACCAGATCCGCGCGAATCAAGGGCCTGCCTGAGAAGCTTTTGGAAACTGTCCTGAAGATTCTCGCCGCGCGCAAGGCGCAGGACATCATCAGTCTGGATCTCCGCCCCTATAGCGCGATTGCGGATTACATGGTCATCGCCTCGGGCGGATCAGGCCGCCAGCTGGCCGCAATCGCGCATTATATCAGCGAGGCCTTTGCCAAGCAGGGCATCAAAGCGCTGCGCATTGAAGGCTTGACGCAGGGCGATTGGGTTTTGATTGATGCTGGCGATATTCTGATCCATCTTTTCCGCCCCGAGGTGCGCGATTATTATCGCCTTGAAACCATATGGCAGGAGAAGGGGAGCAAAACCGCGCCGTGAAAATCACGCTTTTGACCATAGGCCGCCTCAAAGGCGCTTACGCAGAATTGTGTGATGAGTACGTCAAACGCCTGACCATGCCTTTTGCGATCAAGGAACTCGCCGCAAGCAACAAGGCAGCCGAAAGTCAGGCACTCTTGAATCTATGCAAAGGCCTCATTGTGCTGCTTGATGAACGCGGCCCCGACCAAACCAGCCGCGCCTTTGCACAGCAGTTGAGTCAATGGCAGGATCAAAGCATCAAAGACCTTGTCTTCATCATAGGCGGCGCCGATGGCGTAACTGAGGAACTCAAAAACAAAGCCAACCATCTTTTAAGTCTCGGCCAAAAAACATGGCCGCACAAACTTGCAAGAGTCATGTTCCTAGAACAACTCTACCGCGCCCAACAAATCAACGCCAAGCATCCCTATCATCGGGATTGACAAGCCCTTAGCCCTCCCCCCTTGTGGGGGAGGGTTGGGTGGGGGGCTCACCACCGCAAAACCCTGTGAAAACCATGAAAAATCCCTCATTCCCCCTAGACAAATGGGAAAAATCACTCTAATACTGCGCCTTGACTTAATGAAGGAGCATCCTATGACCCGTTACCGCCGTCCCGTTTCCTCCGACTTGCGCTTTCGGCGCGGGGAATCCCTCGATGGATCCTTTCCCCCGCCTGAACGCTGGCAGCATACGGGGCGCGTTTTGGCATCAGATGATAAGGGCAGGCATCTTGTGATGCGCGTTTTGGAAGAATGCGCGCTGGATCATCTCCATCTCAGGGGGCACATCACAGACACCCATAAAGAAACCGGCCTGAAACTTCGCTATGATTTTGTGTGTGCGGGCCTGCCGCCGCATGTCGTGCGCAATTACGCCGCGCAAAGCACAGGGCGATTCCCTTACCGCCCGCAGCATGAGCGCACCGCGCCGCAGGAGGCAGCCTATGAACGCTGGCGCCGCGCTGTTTGCGCTGTTGATCTCTTTTTCACGGATACGGTTGTAAGCGCGTGCTGCTATGACATTGTGCCATGTCCGGCGCATCTTGTCCTGCTGCAGGCAGGCCTGATCCAGCTTGGCCGCTGGTATGAGAAAAATAGAAAAGGACCCTAAACGATAATGTCAATAAGACTGCCGCGTGGAAGATTTTGCGCCGTCGCCGAACCTTGCGTTTGTAAAACATTCTGCAGCGTACCGTTTTCGCGCAAAAGATTTTTCTGGGGCAAAGCTGTCTGCATGGCATAGCTTTGCTGCCTTGGCGCCTTGAGCTGAGGCTGAGGCTCCAGCTTCGCGTTGTAGATTTGCGCCAGCAAGAGAGAGGGCGGCGGCCAGTTGGAAACGGAATCAACCATATGAACCTTATGGTAAAGCAGGAAGAAGAGGGGAAACCATACCCGAATCACCAACCAGTCTAACAGAATCCGCTTGATTCCGCGCCAAAAAAAGACAAAAAAGAAAAAATTACTTTTTTAAGAAAAAAGTTCTTGACACCCGCCCCCCTTTGAGCTATTGACATTGCTACGCCGCGCTGTGCCCAAAGCAAGGCAAACCCCAAGGATCACCATGACACCCGAACAAGCCCCCAAGCGCCCGCCGCGCCTTGCGCAGCGTGTGAGGGCAGTTTTAACCGAATTGATGGAAAGCGCGGAAAGCGACAGCGTACGCATCGCCGCCGCCAAGGCGCTGATGGAGCGCGTAACAAAAACAACGCAGGACGAAGAGCAAAGTCAGGACAATGAACAGCAAGAGCGCCAGCAAGCCATTATCGAAGCCCGCACCCTTCTTGCCGAACTTGCCTTCAATAAATCTTCAGGCTTTCCGCGCGCGCCTGCGCTGGATCAAAGCGGCAAGGCCGCACCAAATAACGCCTGAAGGCGCTTGGCATATATGGCTGATTTTGGCAGGCCGTGGCTGGGGCAAAACGCGCACAGGGGCCGAAGATGTCGCCCATTATGCGCTTTGGAATCCGTGCGTCCGCATAGGCGTGATCGCGCCGACTTTTGCGGATGCGCGCAGGCCTTCAGCTTGTGGATAAAGGATTTGAAGACGTCTGGGGCGCCGGATCGGCGAGCGCAAGATATCCTTTGCTTGCGGCGCATTTCACGCCTTATGGCGAGGGCCTCATCAACTACACCGGCAATGCCGCGCCGCGCTTTTCCACGCTTTATGCCTGCGCACTGTATTTGGTTGATAAAAGGCTGGTCAAGGGAGAGCCCTATATCGTCAGTCAGGGTTACACGCAAAGCACCGGAAGCAACCAGCAGATTTTGTTTAAACAAACAAGAGAACTTGAATGGACGCTTTTTTACATCACGGCGCTTGATGCCGCCATGTTTTCTTTTGAACCTTCCGAAAGCGGCGCCGTCATCACGCGCCCGTGGTTTCAGTTCAAGAGTGATGAGATCATCGTGGCTTCAACAACGCAGGCGGCGGTGACGTCTTCGCGCATTATTTTGCTTCACCGTCCGACCATCAACCCGTGTTTTCGCATCACGGATATTCGTCTGGCGCAGGGCGGCTTTATTGTTGAAAGTGACGGCAAAAAAATTGAAGGCGATATGAAGGAGTCAAACCATTTCAACATAGCCGTGCTGGATTCGGCGCGCTTTATCATCGTTGGACATTTTGATTCTGATGGCCGCGTTCATCAGCTGGAAATTGTGCGCCGCAAGCGCACGGGTGACGCGCTTGCTTATATCGTGGCTGCCATTCTTGAAAGCGCAGGTTATGAAAAAAACCAATATGATCTTGAGGATCTGGATGAAGCGTTGATTGAAGGCTACGCCATTGAAAGGCAGATGAGCACAGAGCAGGCCTTGGAGCCTTTGCAAAGAACCATCCCTTTTGACCTTGTGGAAAATGCAGGCCGTCTTGTGGCGCAAACGCAAGACAGCGGCGCCGTTGTAACGCTTGATGAACGTTTTGCGCAGGCAGGCCATGAAGGTGAAGATAGCGCAAGCGCGCAAACCGTGCGCGCGCGGGCGCAGCAGCTGGACTTGCCGGCCTCACTGGCGCTTGATTATATTGACGCTACGTTTGATTACGAAACAGGATCGCAATGCGCGCGCCGTCTTGTCACGCAAGGCGCGCGAAGTTGCGAGAAAATGAGCCTGCCCGTTGTCTGCACCTCGACACAGGCCAAGCGGATTGCGGACTATCATCTTTATGCGCTTTGGCATCAGCGCGATCTTTATACGCTCACGCTTGCGCGAAGATGGCTTAAACTGAACGCCGGCGACAAAATAAACAGGCAGGGCAGAACGCTTAAAATCGCGGCGATGAAGCAGGAAAAGGGCGTTTTGACGCTCAAAGCCTATCCGGCGCTTCCCGATCGTTTTTCAAGCGTGGCCGAAGCTTTTGCGGGTTTTGCGCGCCGTCGCGCGGCGGAAGGGCGGCTTTGGCAGGCGGCGCCTTTGATTTCTGTCGTCAATCCTGATAGGGGCGGGAGGGCCTGATGCTCCAAAATCTGGTTACGCCCATATGCGCGCTTTTGGACAAGCTGATTCCCGATCCGGCGGCGCGCGAGCAGGCCAAGCTGCAACTGCTCCAGATGCAAGGCCAGCAGGCTTTGCAGGAAATACAGGCGCAGCTTTCCCCCATTTTGGCCGAAGCCCGGAGCGCCGATCCATGGACTTCGCGCGCGCGGCCTTCTTTTATGTATGTGATTTATATTCTTCTTTTGGCCTCGATCCCTATGGGCATTTTATATGTCGTAGAGCCTGAGGTTGCGGAGAATATCACGCGAGGCTTTCAAAACTGGCTGGCTTCCATCCCCGAGTCGATCATCAATCTTTTCGGTATGGGCTATCTTGGTTATACCGGCGCGCGGAGCTTTGAAAAATGGCGTGGAGGTGCTAAAAAATAAGGTAGAATCATCCTCGCCTAAGGTCTTCATGGACAGAATCGCAACAGAATCCGGCGTTTTAGAGCGCTCTTTGGGCTTTCGCCTGAAAGTGGCGGTGATCGGCCTTGCGCAGGATTTCTGGAAGGAGCCCAAAAAGGCAAAGGCTTTTGTGCCGCGCTCCGCGCCCCCCAGTGAAGATGATATCAGAGCCATGATTATGCAGGATGATGAAAATGCGCTTTCATCGGAAGCGCCGGACGCTTATATGCTTAGAAGACGCCCTGTCCCTTGGCATGCCGATCCTGTTGAAGTGGCCGAACAAATATGGGGCGAAGGGGCTTTGCTCCCGGGGGGTGAGGCTTATCTTGATGCGCTGTCCTCGCCTCTTGGCATTAGCAGCGATATGAGCGTTTTGGATCTGGCGGCAGGGCTTGGCGATATGGCGCGCTATCTGGCCGAGCATTATCGCGTTTATGTCACGGGGCTTGAACGCGATGAGGCTACCGCAACGCGCGGCATGGTGATGTCGATCGCCGTGGGCAAGGCCAAAATGGCGCCGGTTGAGGCCTATGATCCCGCCGATTTTAAAGTGCGGCGGCGCTATGATTGCGTTTTTGCGCGCGAGCTTTTTTACCGCATTGAAAACAAGGACTCCTTCTTTCAAGCCATCCATGCCGGAGTCAAAGAAAATGGCGGGCAGATCGTTTTTACCGACTATATTGTCGAGGATAATGTCCGTCAGGCGCCCGCGATCAAGGCTTGGTTTGAGCAGGAGGGCACTATTTTCCCCGACCCCATGATTACCATGATTAAAAGATGGCGCGCCTTGGGCTATGACATGCGCATCGCCGAGGACCAGACTGAGCTTTATAAATCCTTTATCGTCAAGGGCCTGGTTGATTTTACCAACTTCATGGTGATGAATATTCCGGATGCCCCCACACGTCTGGCTGTCGCGGCGGAGCTTGAGCGCTGGGCCATACGCATGGCGGCTTTTGCCCAAGGCTTGCGTTATTGCCGTTTTTACGGGATAAAACGCTGATCGGCCTTGAAATGGGCTTGTTTTCCGTGCAACCTCAAAGGTTCAGGATCCTAGGAAAAAAAGTGGTGATACGATGATAGTCAACAGTGAGTCTCTGCAGCAGGCGGTGCAAAACAGCGCGCAAGCGCTTGAGAAGCTTCAGAAACCCGACGGACATTGGGTGTTCGAACTTGAATCCGACGCCACTATTCCTGCCGAATATGTGCTTTTGGATCATTTCATAAGCCGCCTTGACGAAAAGCAGCTCGAGCTTCATGCGCGAATCGCAAATTATCTGCGCTCGATTCAGGAACCGCATGGTGGCTGGCCGCTTTATAGAAATGGGGCGCTCAATGTAAGCGCCACCGTCAAGGCTTATTTTGCTTTGAAATGTTTTGGTGATGATGTCGATGCCCCTCACATGAAGCGCGCGAGGGAAGCGCTTTTTGCGCATGGCGGCGCGGCGCGGGCGAATGTCTTTACGCGCATTCAGATGGCTTTGTTCGGCGCGGTTCCATGGCGCGCGGTTCCCGTGATGCCGGTTGAGATTATGAGCATGCCGCGCTGGTTTCCCTTCCACATGTACAAAATCGCTTACTGGTCGCGCACGGTGATTGCGCCGATGCTGGTGCTTTGTGCTCTTAAACCTCTGGCCGTAAATCCCAAGAAAATAGGAATTGCCGAACTTTTTGTCACACCGCCCGATCAGGTGAAAAACTGGCACAGCCTGTTTGAACGCTCGGCCCTTGTGCCTTTATTCCGTGTTCTTGATTCTGTTTTGCGTGTTTGTGAGCCGTATTTCCCCAAAAAGTTTCGTCAAAAGTCGATGGATCGTTGCCTTGATTGGATCAAGACGCGCCTAAACGGCCTGAACGGCCTTGGTGCGATTTATCCGGCGATGGCTTATGCGGTGATGATGTATCATGCTTTGGGAACGCCGCGCAGCAATCCCGATTATGAAACGGCGATCAAATCCATTGATCTGATGATGATCGACTTGCCGGAGCGAACCTATTGCCAGCCTTGTCTTTCGCCTGTGTGGGATACGGCGCTGTCCGCGCATGCCGCTCTTGAGGCCGGACTTGATAAAAACATCGTTTATAAAGCGTGCGACTGGCTTGTCCCCAAGCAGATTTTGGATGTTGTGGGCGACTGGGCATTTCGCCGTCCTGATGTGTTGCCCGGGGGATGGGCTTTTCAGTACGATAATCCCCATTATCCTGATCTTGACGATACGGCTGTCGTGGTGATGGCGATGGATCGCCTTGATCGCAATAAATACCAGATGCCGATTACCCGCGCGGTTGACTGGATTTTAGGCCTTCAATCCAAAAATGGCGGGTTTGCGGCTTTTGATGCGGATAACACTTATTATTATCTGAACTATATTCCGTTTTCGGATCACGGCGCGCTGCTTGATCCCCCAAGCGCGGATGTTACGGCGCGTTGCGTGTCCATGCTGGCGCAGCTCGGCTATAAAAACGATCACAAGGCGATGAAAGCCGCGCTTGCCTATTTGCGCCGCGAGCAGGAGGAAGAGGGCTGCTGGTTCGGGCGCTGGGGCACCAATTATATTTACGGAACATGGAGCGTTTTATGCGCGCTCAACGCTGTTGGCATCGCGCCGGAAGATCCTATGATGCAGCGTGCTGTCAGCTGGCTTGTCTCAAAACAGCAGGCGGACGGCGGATGGGGCGAAAGCGGCGATAGCTACTACAAAGGCAAACCCAAGGGCGAAGGCGCCAAATCCACCCCTGCGCAGACGGCATGGAGCTTGATGGCTTTGATGGCCGCCGGTGCTGTTGATCATCCCGCAACAGCCAAGGGCATTGAACATTTAATACAAACGCAAAAACCGGACGGCACATGGGATGAAAACGACCACACGGCTGTCGGGTTCCCGCGCGTTTATTATTTGCACTATCACGGCTACCGCGCCTTCTTCCCGCTTTGGGCTCTGGCGCGTTATCGTAATCTGAAAACCAGCAACACGCGCCGCGTTACGGTCGGCATGTGAGGCAAGCATGATCGGAGTCCTTTGCGGTTTAAAAAGTGAAGCAAAAATCGCAGACAGGATTCCCGGTGTTCTTGTGGCTTGTTCGGGCGCGCAGGCCTTGCAAGCGCAAAAACTGGTTAAACAGCTGGCCGATCAGGGCGTGCGGCGTCTTATCAGTTTCGGCCTTGCGGGCGGGTTAAGCCCCGAACTTCAGGCCGGTGATTTGCTGCTCGGCGTCAGCGTGATGGCCACGGCCAGCGGCTGCTGGGAAGCGGATGAGCGGTGGAACAAGCCTCTTGTGGGGCAGTTGCCGGATGCTTTTTGTGTTTCTTTCTGGGGATCAGACCGCACGGCCTTTACGGCGGAAGAAAAAAACCTCGTCTTCCGCCGCACGGGATGCATGGCCATTGATATGGAATCGCATATCGTGGCGCGCGCGGCCGCGCGGTACAATATTCCCTTTAACATCGTGCGCGCGGTGAGTGACGGCGCGACCTTTTCCCTTCCGCCTGCCGCGCGGGTGCCGCTGACGAAAGAGGGAACTATAGACCGCAGCGGGATCTGGAAATCCATCAAAAAGCAGCCCTTGCAGATCAAGGATCTTGTCACCTTGGGCCTCTCCACCCACCGCGCGATGCAGGCGCTAAAACGCGCGGTTGAGGTATTGCGGCAGATAGAAGCGGGGTAAAAACCTGTCATTGCGAGGAAGGCCGCAAGGCCTGCCCCCCCTAACTGTCATTGCGAGGAAAGCCGGCGAAGCCGGAGTGACGCGGCAATCTCGACTGCCAGCGTCGCCGCGATTGCTTCGTTGGGCCTTACGGCCCGCCTCGCAATGACAGTTAGGGGGAAACGCTGACGAGATTGTCAGGAAGCCTCACTTAGAGTCGTGCTCGTGCCGTCTTCGATGGCTTTGAGGGTTTCTTCGACATGGCGTGTGAAGACGTCGATCGATGGGCGTTGGTAGCTGGTGTCGAGCTCCGGCGCAAAGGGGCCTGTGGTGCGGGGGCCGCGCATGGCCGCAAGGACGGCTTTCAGCGGATGGCGGATGGAATCTTCGGCGGCCGTGGGTTCATAGCCGCAATGAACCATGCAATCAGCGCATTTTTCATAGCGCCCCGTGCCGTAATCATCCCAGTTTGTGGTCTGCATAAGTTCATCATAACTTTTGGCAAAGCCTTCGCCGATCAGATAGCAAGGCTTTTGCCAGCCGAAAATGCTGTAGGTCGGATTGCCCCAAGGCGTGCAGGCGTAAGTCTGGTTGCCGCACAGAAAATCCAAGAACAAAGAAGACTGGCTAAAGCGCCAAGGCGTTTTGCCCATCGCTTTTCTTGCCGCGCCGCGTTTGAAAATCTCGCGGAAAAGATTTTTTGTCGTTTGCCGGTTGAGAAAATGCTGCTGATCCGCCGCGCGTTCATAGGCGTAACCCGGCGAGATCGTGATCGCATTAAGGCCGATGCCCATCATATGATCGAAAAACGCCGCCATGCGGTCGGGATCGGCATTGTTAAAAAGAGTGCAGTTGATATTGACGCGGAATCCTCGGGCCAGCGCTTTGCGTATCGCCGCCTCGGCAATCGTATAAACGCCTTCGCGGTTGACCGAACGGTCATGGTCGACCTGCCCGCCGTCAAGATGAACCGAAAGCGTCAAATAGCGCGAAGGCTTATAGTCCGCCAGTTTCTTATCAAGCAAAAGGGCGTTGGTGCACAGATAGACGTAGCGCTTTTGTTGAATCAAACCTTCGACAATCTGCGGCATCTCGCGGTGGATGAGAGGCTCGCCACCCGGAATAGAAACAACCGGCGCCCCGCAGGCCTTTGCCGCCGCAAGACAAGCTTCAACCGACAAACGACGATTTAAAATCGGCGCCGGATAATCGATCTTGCCGCATCCCGGGCAGGAAAGGTTACAACGGAACAAAGGCTCCAGCATCAAAACCAAAGGATAACGCTTGTTGCCCTTGAGAGTCTGCTTAAAGGCGTAAAGACCGATGTCAAACGCCTGAAGAAAGGGCATGGCCTTTCCTGCATTTCTTAAACCAAGAAGAAAGCTTCGCAGGCGATTACATTGAAAATCCATGATAAAAGTCCTCAGGCTTGGGCTTTGGTCAGCGACATGGGCAGGCGGAAATGGACATTTTCCTCAACACCCGGGTGAATAGAAACCTCCTCAACAGGGGCGAGTTCCTTGATGCGTTCAATCAGGCCTTCAATCAGATCTTCGGGCGCGGACGCACCGGCTGTGATGCCGACCGTGTTTTTGCCTTCGATCCATGCGGGATCAAGCTGGCTTGCGTCCTCGATCAGATAGGAGGGAATCCCCACTTCCTTCGCCCGCTCGCGCAGGCGTGAGGAGTTTGAACTGTTATGCGCGCCGACCACCAGAACAACATCCACATGCTGCGCCAGATCGCGCACGGCGCTCTGGCGGTTTTGCGTGGCGTAACAAATATCGCGCAAAGTCGGGCCGACAATTGCTGGGAAGCGGGCCTTCAAAGCGTTAATCACCGCCTTGGTGTCATCAACACTTAAAGTCGTCTGCGTGATATAGGCGAGTTTCTCGGGATTTTTAATTTCCACTTTGGCGACATCATCAATGGTCGAAATCAGATGCACTTTGGCCTGAATGCGTCCCAGCGTGCCTTCGATCTCGGGATGGCCTTCATGGCCGATCATGATAATTTCATAACCCGTGCGCGCATAGCGCTGGCCTTCGGTGTGGACTTTGGACACAAGCGGGCAGGTGGCATCGACCACCGTCAGCCCGCGCTCGCGCGCATGCTGTTCGACCGCCGCCGAAACGCCATGGGCGCTGAAGATCACAACCGCGCCTTCGGGGACTTCGTCCGTATCCTCAACAAATACAACGCCTTTGGCCGCAAGGCGGCTGACCACATGGCGGTTATGCACGATTTCATGACGCACATAAATGGGAGGGCCGAACTTTTGCAGGGCGATTTCCACGATCTCGATCGCACGCTCGACACCGGCGCATATGCCGCGCGGCTGTGCCAGAAGAACTTTCATTTTTATCTCTCACTTCAATTTTTAAACCAGCATGAATGTAATAACAGTACGCGGCAAAGTAAAGGCGGCCTCGAAGGTCTTTTGGATTCAACCTTTTAACCATCTCTTCGCGCTTGCGAGATAAGAAGTTGAAAAACTGGACTTTTACGGGTTTTTTCGTGTAAGATGGCACCCAGACAATCATGGTCAGGGAGGTCTTTTTCATGGGTATTGGCAATTTTCTTCGCGCGGTAACCGGCAAAAAAGTTGACGGCTGGCAGCTGGTGTTCAGCGCGCTGATGGATGTCGAAAGGCGCGATCTGCAAGAAGCCATCGCCTATGTCCGCGCGGATGACAGCTATCATGATGCTTTCCGCTATGGGCTTGAGGGCTTGCAATCCTTCCGCGCTTATTATGAAGACAGCCTGTCTTCCATGGAGCCCCAAGAGCGCGCGCAAATTGAAGCCTATGACGAAGAATGGACACTTGAGCTTTTGGATTATTTGAACAAAAAAATGTACGGCGAAGGGGACGCCGGAGCGCTGCTTTGATATGATCGGGGGATGACACCCGATTCGACCCTTGAACTTTCCATCATTATGCCCTGCCTGAATGAAGCGCGCACCTTGCCGCTTTGTCTTAAAAAAGCGCGCGATTTTCTGGAAAAACATAATGTGAAAGGCGAAATCGTTGTCGCCGACAATGGCAGCACGGATGATAGCATCAAGATTGCACAGGGCCTTGGCGCGCGCCTTGTGCCTGTGGCGCGGCGCGGCTATGGCGCGGCGCTGGCGGGCGGCATTGCGGCGGCGCAAGGGCGCTATGTCATTATGGGTGATGCAGATGATAGCTATGATTTCAGCGCGTTACTTCCCATTCTTCAGAAATTGCGCGAAAGGATTGATCTTGTAGTCGGCAACCGCTTTAAGGGCGGAGTTGCAAAAGGCGCTATGCCTTTTATGAATCGTTATGTCGGCAACCCCGTGCTTAGTTTTATCGGGCGGCTTTTTTTCAAGATTCCGCTTGGCGATTTTCACTGCGGGCTGCGCGGCTTTTCGCGCCGCGCCATTGTTGATCTGGATCTGAAAACCACCGGCATGGAATATGCCAGCGAGATGATTGTCCATGCCGCGCTCCATCATTTGCGGATTGAGGAAGTCCCCGTCACGCTTTCGCCGGACGGGCGGGAGCGAAAGCCGCATCTGCGGCCTTGGCGCGATGGGTGGCGGCATTTGCGGTTTTTGCTTTTATACTCACCGCGCTGGCTTTATCTTTATCCCGGGCTTGGGATGATCGGCTTTGGTCTTTTTGTCGCGCTGCTTTTGCTGCCCGGGCCGATTGTGATTGCGGACGGGGTAGGGCTTGATGTGCATACGCTGCTTGTGGCCTCGATCTCGATCCTTGTCGGCTTGCAAAGTATCACCTTTGGCGTGCTCGCCCGCGCCTACGCGCAGCGCAACGGCATTTTACCCGCCTCTCTTCATTATAAAAAACTTTTAAGCGAGATCAGACTGGAACATTTCCTCGTACTGGGCGCAGGCGTGTTTCTTGTAGGAGTCATTTGCGTCATGATCGCCGTGCAACGCTGGACAGCCGTAGATTTCGGCCCGCTGACTTATGGAATCGTGATGCGCCTTTTGATCGTCGCGGCAACTTGCATCGTTGCGGGATTCCAGTTGGGATGCGCAGCGTTTTTGCTGGGCGTTATGCAAATTTCGCATAAGTAAATGCTCCCCCCTCCTTGTCATCCTCGGGGCTTGCGAAGCAAGAGCCCGGGGATCTGACGTTTGCACCCAGCGTCAGATCCCCGGCTCAACCGCTTCGCGGTTGCCCGAGGATGACAATGAGAGGAGGCCTTAAACCTTCCGCGCGTGGCGCAGGAAAGCAGGTAAATGATCGCCGAAGGCTTTGGAGTTGGAGGCTGCTTTTGCCGGAGCGGGCGGAGCCGCTGCTTGTTCGCGTGGGGTTGGGGCGGCGCGTTTGCTTCTTTTCTTATCTCTGGGTGCGCGGGGTTTGCCGGAGGCAGGGGCTGCCGGAAGGCCTTCGAGAACCCGTCGTGTGATGACTTTTTTAATCAGGGCTTCGATCGCCTGAACCTGTTTGGTTTCGTCGGGTGTGACGAAGGTGAGGGCTACGCCTGCGCGGCCTGCGCGGCCTGTGCGACCTATGCGGTGGACATAATCCTCAGGATTAAAGGGAACGTCAAAATTAAAGACGTGGCTGACATCGGCGATATCAAGGCCGCGCGCCGCCACATCTGAACATACAAGCAGGTCAATCACGCCATCCCGAAAAGCGTCAAGCGTTTTAATGCGTACGGACTGGTCGAGATCGCCATGCAAGGCGCCGGCGTTAAAGCCGTGGCGCTTGAGCGAGCGCTCGAGCAGCGCCACATCGCGCTTGCGGTTGCAGAAGATGAAAGCGTTTTGCACTTCATGCGTTTTCAGAAGATAACGCAGAGCGTGGCGCTTTTGTGCGTCATGGCCTGTCGGAAGATCAATCAATGCATGGTCGATTGTTGCGACCGTGCTGGCGGGCGGCGTGACGCTGATGCTTTTGGGGTTGCTGAGAAACTTGTCGGCAAGCTTGCGGATTTCCGGCGCCATGGTGGCCGAAAAGAAAAGCGTCTGCCGCGTAAAGGGAAGGCGGGCGGTGATTTTTTCAATATCGGGAATAAAGCCCATATCAAGCATGCGATCCGCTTCGTCAATCACAAGGATCTTGATGTCGTTCAGCATCACATGCCCGCGCTCCATCATATCAAGAAGCCGCCCGGGCGTGGCGATCAGCACATCGGGATTTTTCTTGAGCGCGCGGATCTGCGGGTCGAGATTTTCGCCGCCGATCAAAAGCGCTTTACTGAGCTGGGGAAGATATTTTCCGTAGAGATCAAAGTTCTCGGCCACCTGCATGGCAAGCTCGCGGGTCGGCTCAAGCACAAGCGCGCGCGGCATGCGCACTTTTGTGCGGCCTTCCTTGAGGATCTCGAACATCGGCAAAATAAAGCTTGCCGTTTTGCCTGTTCCCGTCTGGGCGCAGCCTAAAACATCCCGCATCTGCAGGACATAAGGAATGGCTTGCTCTTGAATGGGGGTAGGGGTTGTGTAACCGACATCGCCGACGGCTTTAAGAAGGTTTTCACTTAGCCCTAACTCTTGGAAAGTGGTATGCACGTTGGGAGAATAACCGTTTCTTTTTTGCTTTTTGTTCCTCTTGTTCAAGGGGGTTCATAGGCTTTTTTGGCGGCGAAAGCAATAGGGGAGTTTTTTACCCTCCCACGCGGGCCCTCCCCCGCAAGGGGGGAGGGGGGGGCTAATCAGAGCCTCGGCCATAAACTTCGCGCTTGCCGACATGGTTGGATTCGCTGATAAGGCCTTCTTTTTCCATGCGTTCGATCAGGGTGGCGGCTTTGTTGTAGCCGATCCCAAGATGCCGCTGCAAAAAGCTTGTCGAGGCCTTGCGTTCGCGCAGCACAATATCGACCGCCTTGTCGTAAAGCTCATTGCCTGAGTCGCCCATGCCGCCAATAAAGTCGCTTCCATTGTCGTTTTCATCGCCTTCTGTGATTTCATCAAGATAATCAGGCTCGCCCTGCGTGCGCAGGAACTTGACGACGGCTTTGACCTCATCATCACCCACAAACGGGCCATGTACGCGCGTGATGCGGCCACCACCGGCCATATAGAGCATATCGCCCTGACCTAAAAGCTGCTCAGCCCCTTGCTCGTTTAAAATGGTGCGGCTGTCGATTTTGGAAGAGACCTGAAAACTGACGCGGGTGGGGAAGTTGGCCTTGATCGTGCCGGTGATAACATCAACCGACGGCCTTTGCGTGGCCATCAAAAGATGAATCCCCGCCGCGCGCGCCATTTGCGCAAGCCTTTGCACGGCGGCTTCAATATCTTTGCCCGCCACGATCATCAAATCCGCCATCTCATCCACAATCACGACAATATGGGGCAGGGGGGTGAGATCAAGAGGCTGCTCCTCATACACAGGTTTTCCGGTTTCGCGGTCATAGCAAGTCAGGATAGTGCGCGTAAGATTTTCTTTCGCTTTGGCGGCTTCACGCAGGCGGGTGTTGTAGCCTTCAATATTGCGCACGCCGAGCTTGGACATGTCGCGGTAACGCGCCTCCATCTCGCGCACCGTCCATTTCAACGCCGTGATCGCCGTTTTCGAATCCGTCACCACAGGGGTCAGAAGATGCGGAATATTGTCATAGACCGAAAGCTCCAGCATCTTGGGATCAATCATGATAAAGCGGCATTTCTGCGGCGGAAAACGGTAAAGAAGCGACAGGATCATCGTATTGACCGCAACGGATTTGCCCGAGCCTGTCGTTCCCGCAATCAGCAGATGCGGCATGCGCGCAAGATCCGCAATGACGGGAAGGCCCGCAATATCCTTGCCCAGCACGATGGGAAGATCGCCCTTGGCCTCGGTAAAACTCTCGGTCAAGAGGAGTTCGCGTAAATAGACCATCTCGCGCTTTTTGTTGGGCAGCTCGATGCCGATCACATTGCGGCCTTGAACCACGGCCACGCGCACGCTCACAGCGCTCATATTCCGCGCAATATCGTCCGCCAGAGAAATCACGCGCGAGGAGCGAGTCCCGGGCGAGGGCTCAAGCTCATACAAAGTCACAACAGGGCCCGGGCTGACTTTGGTGATTTGCCCATAGACGCCGAAATCCGACAGAACGGATTCTAAAATCTTGGCGTTTTTCTCAAGCGCTTCTTCGGATTGCTCTACGCTTGCGCGTCGCGCAGATTCAGGCCACTGCAAAAGATCAAGGGACGGGAGTTCATGATCTTCTCCTGAACGCAAGGTAAACCGCGCTTGGCGCGGCGCGTTCTTTGCACGCTGGATCTGCACCGTGCGTGATGAGCGGGAGGGCGGCGATGCGGATTCTTCCTCATCTTCGTCATCCTCATCATCTTCGTCCAGATCATCGTAGAAATCTTCCTCGCGGCTGCGGCGGTGGCAGATGGCGTCATAGATATGATGCGCTTTGCTGAAAAAGCCGTGAACTATGCGGCGCGCAAACTGGCTGATCCACTGGCCCAGAGATTGCCATTCCTCAAACGTCAAAGCGCACGCCATATAAAGGGCGCTGATGGACAGAAAGGCGAACACAACCGCAATCATATAGCCGCCCCATTTGGCCGGAAGCCACCCTATCAACAGATTTGCAAATAATTTGCCGTAAGCGCCGCCCCAGAAACGGCTCACCCCAAGACTGGCCTCGGGATCCAATGCCGCAATGGCGGTGCCTGCCGCCAAGACGGCTACAAACGCGGCCAGCGTGCGGCCCCAGAACAGATCAAGCCCGCGCTGGCTGCCTATAAGCCATCCCCACGCCAGAAGCACGATCGTAAACATCGTGCCGGCGATGCCCAGATGCTGCCAGATAAAATCTGCTGTATAGCTGCCTATAAGGCCGAGAATATTCTGGTTTTGCGGGGAAGCCGTATTGAATGAAACATCACCTGATGAATAAGACACCAAAGCAACCGCCAGCAAAAGCGCAAAGACAATAATGGCGCCGCCCTGAAGACGCGCCCAGAAGGATTTAAGAGCCTGACGGAAAGCGTCAGGCATCCATCGCGCGTTTTTGCGATAACGGTTTGCGCGCGCGCGGACAAGAGGACGTTGAGCCATCTAAAAAACCCTGAACAATAGAAAAAACCCTTGAAAAGTAAAGCAAAGCAAAAAAACGTTAATATTTTGGTAAGAAACCGTTTGACAGAAGCGCTTGAGGTATAGGAAAAATATGGTCTGTTAAACAAGGAGATATATCATGGAACCCGTGGCTTCTTTAATGTATGAAGGGCAAAGGGATCGGCAAGCGATTTATTGTATGGATCGGTTATTGTCTAACAAAATCGGAAAAACTGAAGAGTTTCAGGAATGTGCAAGGCAACTATCTGATCATTATAAAGAAAAAACGGATAGTGACTTAAAGGCGCGTGATCTTCTGAGATACCCGAACTCATATTCTCATCTGTACAATCTGTTTGGTGTTCTCATAAAGCATGACGTGTTGAAAGCGGAAAAATGGCTTATCAAGCCTGCGGTGTTCGCCCTTTGTAATCTCGGCCCCACAAACATTTGGAAACAAGAGATCTCGTTAACAGGAAAATGGAGCCAGCAGCTTGAAGACAGATATAATGTTGTTAAACTTGCCTTGAGGAAAGATGGGGAACTATGGAGGCCTTATATTTATAACGAGATTATCGACGAGTTGGATAATAAATTATGGGAGCCAGCGCGGATCATTCCTTTTGTCGAGCGTCTTTTAAAAGATAATTATTGGCCCGATCTGGCTAAGCCGGTAGCGCGAGTAGTTTGTGAAGGAAAGAACCTGCGCAATGTTTTTAAAGCGCTGGCCATTTTTCGTTCTTATATGAAAGAAGATAGCCCGCACAAACAGCAAGCCGAAGAGGTTCTGGAAGGCATGCGCCACCATCGCAATTTCACCACAAGGGTGAGGGCGCGGCTGTTTGAACGCACGCTTTAATAGCTAAAACATGTCGCCCGCGAGGAAGGCCTCCCCCCCTTGTCATTGCGAGGCGGGACGCAAGGCCCAACGGGCGCCATCTCGGCGACGTTGCAGGGATTGCCGCGTCAGGCATGAAGGCCTTCCTCGCAATGACAATTTTTTAAAGCCGATGAACCTGCATTTTAATCGGACCGTCGGCGCGGCCGTGGATGAATTGGTTGAGATAGGGGTTGTCGGTGTGGTCGATCTCTTTCGTTGCGCCTTCCCAGATGATTTTTCCATCGTAAAGCATCGCAATCCGGTCGGCGATTTTTCTTGCGCTGGCCATGTCGTGTGTGATGGAAAGCGCGGTGATTCCTCGGTCTTTGACGCATTTTACAATCAGATCGTTAATCACATCCGCCATAATCGGGTCTAGGCCTGTTGTCGGTTCGTCAAAAAAAACGATCTCGGGATCTGCGACAATGGCGCGGGCGAGGGCCACGCGCTTTTGCATGCCGCCGGAAAGCTCGGATGGGGAAAGCTCCCCCACATCGGGCGTCAGCCCCACTTGCGCCAGCGTGTCAAGCGCGCGGGCTTTGGCGTCTTTGCGGTTCATGCGCTGCACTTGCAGAAGCTTAAACGCCACATTTTGCCACACGGGCAGCGAGTCAAACAAAGCCGAGCCCTGAAACAACATCCCGAACTTGGCCAGATGATCGTCATAGGCGCGGCCGCTTAGGTTTGTCGTTTCCTGCCCGTTGATTTTGATGGAGCCTTGTTCCGGCGTTAAGATTCCCAAAATAGATTTCAGCAAAACCGACTTTCCCGTGCCGGAGCCGCCGATCACGACCACGGATTCCTGCGGCGCGATCTCAAGATCAAGGCCGCGCAGGACATGCTTGCTGCCGAAAGATTTTATCACGCCCTCAAGCGCGATTTTGGGCGCGTTACGATGCAAAGAGAATCCCCGTCAGCAAATAGTTGGTAATCAGGATCAGAATACAGGCGGACACAACGGCGTTGGTGGTCGCCGCGCCGACTCCCTGCGCGCCGCCTTTTGAATTAAAGCCGTTATAGCAGCCCATCAGCGCCACAATCATGCCGAACGCGGACGCCTTCCAAAGGCCGGAGGTGACATCATGCACCTCAAGATATTCCCAAGTCTGCGTGATATAGTGCGAGGCGTTGAAATCCAGCATATAAACACTAACCAAAAACCCGCCGAAGATCCCTACAATATCGCCGATCAAAACCAAAAGCGGCATCAAAAGCGTGGCGGCTAAAAAGCGCGGCACGACAAGATATTTGTACGGATTGACGGATAGGGTGACCAGAGCATCAATTTGCTCCGTCACGCGCATGGTGCCGAGCTCGGCAGCGATGGCGGCGCCTATGCGGCCTGCGACCATCAAACCGGCCATCACGGGCCCAAGTTCGCGCGTGATGCCGAGCGCCACCACGGTGGGAATGGCATTGGCCGCATCAAAGCGGGAAAATCCGGCATTCATTTGCAACGCCAGAGCCATGCCGGTAAAAAGCGTTGTCAGCCCCACCACGGGCAGAGAATAGTAGCCGATATCGACTGCCTGCCGCCCGATTTGCCGCCAATAGACGGGCAGGCTGAAGGTGTGCCGCAGAGTGTACCACGCAAACAGGCTGAAGCGACCGGTGGCTTCTAAAAAGCGGAGAAAAGTCCGTCCGACAAGTGCGAGAAACTTCATGACACCCTTATAGCACCCCAGACAAACCTGTCAATAAGAGGGGTTTTTTCTTGTTTTAACCAGAGAAACAACGATCCCGCCGCCCAAAAGCAGGACGGTAACAGAAAGCGAGATGGCGATGGGAAAATGCACCCATCCAAGGCTCCAAGCGACAAAGGATTTGCTTCCGATAAAAATCAAAACCAGCGACAGCGCATATTTAAGATAGGCAAAACGCGCAATCATAGAGGCCAGCACGAAATACATCGCGCGCAGGCCCAAAATGGCGAAAATATTGCTGGTGTAGATAATAAACGGGTCTGTTGTAATCATGAAAATTGCGGGCACACTATCGACTGCGAAAATCACATCCGCAAACTCGACCATCACAAGACACACGAAAAGAGGCGTCATCCACCAGACAGCTTTGCCGCTGCGGGAAGGCTTTTTAACGAAGAAGTGGTTGCCATGCAGCGTTTCGGTGATGCGGAAATGCTTGCGCATGAATCTTAAAAGCGGGTTGTTGGCCATGTCGGATTCTTGTTCTTTGGCCATCAGCATTTTAATGCCGGTAAAGATCAAAAAGACGGCGAAGACGTAAAGAACCCATGAAAACCTGCTGACCAGAACCGCGCCCAGCGAGATCATCATCCCGCGCATAACAATCGCGCCCAAAATCCCCCAGAAAAGAACGCGGTGCTGGTAAAGCCGAGGAATCGCAAAAAAGGAAAAAACCATGGCGATGGCAAAAATATTGTCGATGGAAAGGGTAAGCTCGACCACATAACCGGTCAGATAAGTGGCAAACTTTTCCGCGCCCATCGCATGCGCAATCCACCCGCCGAAACCAAGCGCGATCACGGCGTAAGCCGAGCACATCATCAAGCTTTCCTTAAACCCGATTTCATGATCCTTGCGATTCATCACGCCAAGATCAAAAATCAACAGCGCCAAGATAATGACAGGAAAAACAGCCCACATCCAAAGAGGGTAGGACATGACGGGGATAAGGAAGATGTTTGTCATGTCCGTATCTTCCCCTTTTTGTCATCTGCGGGCAAGGGACAAAGTGGCCATATTGTCATTGCGAGGAGGGCCTTTAGGCCCGACGCGGCAATCCCTGCAATATCACCGAGATTGCCACGTCAATCCGCCTGCGGCGGCTTTCCTCGCAATGACAAGGGGAGAGGCGATCACCGCCGAACGCAACGAATATAATGGTTTAAATATTTGGATGAGTTTAACCATCCGCCGGTTGCAAGCCCTATTTCATTTGCAGAATTAGCACCAGTCTCAGTGGACGCCCAGTAGCGAACTACATAATTAACCTGTTCTGTTGTAAAACCGTGAGCCGTGCCATTAGCGCTGATGGCGAAAAGCACATCCCATTCATTTCTGGCGGGCAGGTACCAGTCATTAAATCCGCTTACATTCAAATTATGACAGGCTTGTGCCGCGCGATAGGGCGCAGGCGATGGCGAGTCGCCGAGCGCAACAAGCCCCGCTGTATTGGCCTTGCCTGTGAATGAGGATGTGAATCCTGTCACAACGGTATCAGGATTTGTTTCATCATTCCATGAAAAGACCTGCCGCACGCCAGTGCAGCTTGTTCCGTTCCAGCTCATGCCCAGATCGCAAGGCGCGGCATACATCGGGACAAATCCATCCGGCGACAATCCCGCATAGACCGTCCCATCATCACACCGCGTCCCAACAGGCGGTATCCCAACGCAGGCATTCGGCGCGGTTGTGACTGTCCATGTGGCCGAAGTCGTCGTCCCCACCGTGACGGAAGCCGTCGTAGGCGTCAAACCGGTTGAGGCCGATGTCAGTTGAATAGCAATCGTATCCCCCGCCGAGAAGTTTGCCGACATCCCCACCGCAACACCGTTGCGATACATGCCCGTACAACTCGGATTGCAAACGGCGAGTAATTGTCCCGTAAACCCGCCCAGCGTTATCGCATTGCTGATGACCGTTGTGTCAAACGCCACCCCCGTCTGATCGGTGAAGCTAAAGGGATTCGAAGCCGTATTCACCGTCCCGCCCAGCGTAAGCCATGTTTGCCCATCGCACCCTTGAAAAGCAGATCCCGTCCATTGCAGCATCCCCGCCTTGCTGGAGTCACAGGCGGTGGCTGCGTAAGGCGGC
>Ga0123354_10002207_pt1 | contig 25311 bp, 14 predicted proteins | sample TergutLab28metaG_2_FD_97872 | JGI IMG/M metagenome (GOLD analysis project Ga0123354, IMG submission 97872) | Labiotermes labralis P4 segment gut microbial communities from Petit-Saut dam, French Guiana - Lab288 P4 | ecosystem: Host-associated > Arthropoda: Insects > Digestive system > Gut ...
AAAGGGGGGCGGGGGGGGGTGGGGGGGGGGGGGGGTGGCTTGGACAACAAGATGGAGAAACAGGTGTTTGGAGACTTTCACTGAAGTGTGGAACTATACCTCTACTCCCCCCACACGTCTTTGTAGCGTTGTGTTTAATTACACACAGGGACAACAGCACCGTACCTTCATCGTCTGTTTGCTACATGTTCTGCCTATCACAATACAACTTCATGCGTAGTATACAAATAATTTTCCATTCTACGCATTTTAATGTTCTTTCACTTTCTGTTACACTTGGGGACGGGGGTTGCGTCCGAAGCTCGTTCCCCCGCACCATCTAATGCCGGGGTTGATAATGAGTGGTGCTGTACTTCCACTCCCCCCCCATGCGTCTTCGTGGCAGCATAGGCCCTTGTTTTAATATTTGACCCGTACTCTGGTGGCTGTTATGGTGTGGGGTAGAAATGGACACAGTGCTTGACATCTGGGAATGGTGGCTACACGCGATGTGTGTTGTCAGCCCTGTGCGGTGTGACCCGTCAAGTTAGGCCAGCCAAATGCAACATTCCCGTCAAAAGTCAGCAGGAAACCACAGGGGGTCACTCAACCTGCGAAGGTCTGGCGTAATAATTAAATTACGACCTCAGTCAAAATTTGATTTAAACCGACGTATAACAATTAACAGAACGGCAGATTCTTGGAACTCTGTCCAATTTACATAGGCGTGCGAAGGTGATGTAAAACATCGATTTGAGTTTTGTATTGCTGACTACTCACGAGTACAGTTTTGGCCTTAACAGTGTGGAAGCGGTCCCTTTCCATTCGAAGCTCACAGACAAAACAAACAGATCCTGCCCCCCCCCCCCAAAAAAAGTCTTTCACTTCCCACTGGTCACCACTTGTTAGGCGTCCATTTTCTGACAAATCGGAGGTCAAACATATGCACAGCTCTAACCAGACATAACAAAAAAAAAGAAAGTATTAACTCGCACGCACAACACAACTGCACACCAGCCCAATGTATTTTTGACTGGAGTACGTCGGTTGCTGGCCACAGACATCTAATGGCATGATTTCACCGCGCGCCACTGCTTCCACATCCCAAGTAACCAACAGTACCTTGACTTCCAGACGTACGGTTGAACCTTTCTCTTCGTGTTACTTTGTCAACGTACTTATTCTTCGCATTTTCTTTTCCATACGACATAACATGCTGACCGTGCCTAAACTTTCATTTAGCTTTCCATTTGACACGAATAATTAATAGACCATTGAATGATCTAATCACTCCCTGCATCACAACCCAGATGACCACACACAATTATAGGCAGCATCCGCTATAAACGTCTGTCGTTTTATATTCTCAGGTATGCTGTCCCCTTATAGTAGTCAGTTCGTTGAGTCACGGTGAGACAAACACTGCCAAGAACGGAGTCATTGTGAAGAAAAGTGTCGGTCTGCATTGCAGCCTTGACCCAAGGTTTGATTTCGGGGAGGGCGTGCTGGGGAGGAGCCCACAAGACCCGAATAGAAGGTTGCTCCTAACCGACCACGGTGTTTGTCAAAAGTTATTAGCGTTTCTCTTTGTAAAGCTGAGAACTGTAAAATGTGAATGGCTCGATACTGTTTGCCTGATTGAAATGTCGCGATGCTCACTGCTGTAGCGCTTTCTGATATTTCAGTGTTTAGCGATCTTGTGTTTGCGTTCAACGAACATTCTGCCTGTTTTGCATTCACCTCGAATTGTTCGACCGCGTTGGTGAGGTATGGGAAACACTCAAACACTCCCTGGACTGTGTGACAATGAATTTCGCAACTGTTTGCGATTGTCATGAGCCTATCAGCTTCTTCTGTTTGCACATGCAGTAACGTGGAATTCATGTGAATACCAACTTAAAGACCAAAGTAGAAACACTAAGTCGCGTTACACCTGGCGGTCAGTCGGTTAGTCAGTCAGTCAGTCTGTCTGTCTTTCGGTTAGTCAGTCAGTTGGTCAGTCAGTCAGTCAGTTAATCAGCCAGTCGGTCTGCCTACCTGCCAGTCAGTCAGTCATTCAGTCTGTCTGCCAGTCAGTCAGTCAGTCTGTCTGTCTGCCAGTCAGTCAGTCAGTCAGTCAGTCTGTTTTTCGGCCAGTCAGTCAGTTGGTTAGTCAGTCAGTTAATCAGCCAGTCAGTCTGTCTGCCTGCCAGTCAGTCAGTCATTCAGTCTGTCTGTCTGCCAGTCAGTCAGTCTGTCTGTCTTTCGGTCAGTCTATCAGTCAGTCAGTCTGTCTGTCTGCCAGTAAGTCAGTCAGTCTGTCTGTCTTTCAGCCAGTCAGCATTCAGTCAGTCAGTCAGCCCATTTAGGCGTCGAGTCCCTCTCGGGGCTCGTGGTCAGCATCTTAATCGGTGTGTTGACAGTCATGGGACAGTACGTTAAAACTAAATTTATATAGACTTGTACAAATTCATGTAGGAGTAAGGGTGTACTGTACGTACTGTACCAGCACTGGATCCATTCAGAGTATCCTAATTTTTTGTGCCGTTCAATGGAACGTGATTTTCTGAGAGTTTGCTTGTGTGAAATTTTGCACAATGGTGGCAAATTTCTGGCAATGTAATTTTCCAATGAAAGCACAGAGCCCGTGGTTCAAATCCTGGCTTGCTTATTGTGCTATAAAACGAAGTGGACAACAGGAATTGCGGGCATGCCAACTGGTGTGGTGAATGGGCCAGGAAATTCGTCACAGTAAGAAGAAATGCCTTCCAATAGTACGGTGCATTACAGGATTAAAGAATGTACCCAGAAATTGCTTGAATGAACTCTATTCTATCACAGCAGTGGATAAAACACAAATGAATTGAGCAGTTGTAATAACCGAGACAATCAGCGTGCAATGCAACATTTTACCGTGACCAGATTAAAAAAATGGCTGATTGTTTGCACACATGAACCCCGTCACGCGTGGCGATCGGCGAACATGGTGCCGACCCTTGCTGCAGAACGCCTAAGGTTAAGTTTGGTTAAAGCTAAGCAAGCCGGATATATGTCATGTCACTTGCAAAAGAAATAAGACGAGGGAAGTGTACGCACTGTTACGTGAAACGAAACCAGTTTGTAAAATGTCGCCGATAAATAATACGTCCAGGCCCACGTCTGGGGCCCACCCGGCCTTCAATGGGTACTGCGACTGTTTCTCATGGGTAAAGTAGCCGGGGCGTGAGGCTAACCACTCACCTCCATCTAGTGCAATGGTTAAGAATGAGTGGAGCTATACCTCTACTCCCTCCGCTAAATGCCTTCTTGGCATGGACAGTGACAACTTTACTTTTTTTGCTTTTAAATTTTACGTCATCGGTAAATCCGGTTTGTTCATTGTTAGTCGAACGACTTATAGCAGAACCAATAAGAATGCAGGACTAGTGTATCAGTGTGACACTCGCTTTACGCCACAAACGCGATGCAGCCATCCTTCTATTCAATGGGTACCAGGGTTCTTTACTGAGTAGTCAAATGGTTAGACCATGACGCTGAACACACCTCCGTTTAGAGCCGAGGCGAATTCGTGAAGCTAAACCTCCATTTCGCCAAATTATTTCATGGCGTGGTGCTCAAGTAAGCCAAGGGACAAATTTATTATACTAAAAATGTATTGGACTCATTCACACTTGCTAAATTAAATGCTTTCTCTCCTACCTTCTCAACTCACGCTACTACACTAAAGAAAACAGATATGGAAGACTTGTGCGTAGATTCTGTCAAATCATCCTATTCCGCACCCACTTCCAGGTAAAAGATCCTTTACTGGCCTGTATCACCTTAGCTGAACAGACGCATGCGCAGTATCACGTCGCTTTTCTGTGAAATAGGGGCGGCAAGTATCCTTCAGTGCTGCGGCATTATAACTTCCTGGAAGCTCTCACACCAGCCTTCTGATGGCACTAATATCACAGAGGCAGCTGAAGCCCTCAACTGTATTTCCTAATTCACTGACAGGCAACTAACGATTCCTTTTTATATTTTTTAAACCACTTGGTCTTCCGAGTGTCCTTCCAGGAAACTGGTCATCTTCATTTACACTCATTGGCTCCAGCTTTGACACGTGCTGTCACGATACTTGGGGGGATCGAAGTACCGGGAAAATGCAGTACTGAAACAAGTCTCTATTCTTTGGGCTCGAAACAACTATCACACATAAAGCGTATCTGGACACAAAGAACATCGGTAGAAGCCAGAGCCTGCGTTCCTGCTTCACAGATTTACAGCTTTATTTTTCTGTAGGTGTTGCTGTTTTAGGTACAGTTCCTTGCTCTCCGGCACAATCACTAACCACATTCCATTAAATCACGACACGGTGAATATTATTATTGGTGGCAGATTATCGTGTGTCATATGTCAATGACTGCAGGTGTCCAGACATTGCTCTGTGTACACAGACTTCTGCAGATGTCCAGACATTGCTCTGTGTACACAGACTTCTGCAGATATCCAGACATTGCTCTGTGCACACAGACTTCTGCAGATGTCCAGACAATGCTCTGTGCACACAGACTTCTGCAGATGTCCAGACATTGCTCTGTGCACACAGGCTTCTGCAGATGTCCAGACATTGCTCTGTGTACACAGACTTCTGCAGATATCCAGACATTGTTCTGTGCACACAGACTTCTGCAGATGTCCAGACATTGCTCTGTGCACACAGGCTTCTGCAGATGTCCAGACATTGCTCTGTGCACACAGGCTTCTGCAGATGTCCAGACATTGCTCTGTGTACACAGACTTCTGCAGATGTCCAGACATTGCTCTGTGCACACAGACTTCTGCAGATGTTCAGACATTGCTCTGTACACACAGACTTAAATTGTACAATTTAGCAGTAGGCAAAATAATCACATTAAGATTTTGAAACTGCTTATTCCGTGCATTTTAATCAAACTTATATTTTTTATCGAAACAAAACACACACACACACAACATATACAATCGTATAATTTTCATAATACATTCGACAAACCTATGCGGCTATACGGCTCTTTAGTTCAATAAAGCTTTACGTAATAAACAGTGAATGTACTTGTCTATCCTATGTTCCACTATTGCCAAAGCGCTTATAAAAGATACATACAAACCACATAAATACACTGTGTGGGGAGAACATAGAATTGTTGAATGTTAAACTGGTGGTACGTATAGTGACCACTGGGCTTTAAAGGATTAATAAAGCATTTATTGTGCTAAAGAATGGACTGTCATTAGCTGCATAAAAAAATAATTTAATGTTATGACTACGGCCAAAACCTCACGGTTTCTGACTGTACTATCCACGTTTGCTCTTCGATTTTAAAACGGCTGATCACTTAAAATTATTCAGACGTTTCGACCTATATGCGTCTGTGTGTCTGTTAGCGTTCCATCTACTTAGTTTACTTTAAAGTTATGTTCATCCAAGACTTATTTAGCGACTGTCTCCTCTCTCTCTCTCTCTCTCTCTCTCTCATTTACTTAACCTTTTGACGCCTAATGTCAACTATAGTGGTCGTACCGCACCGCTAACCTCTAAAGTTGCATTTTATATATTTATTCAACAAATATAGGTACCGAATATTTTAATCATGGTATATACTCTCCGTTTCTTTCTCTTCAAAATGCAGTTTGTTTCATTATTCTAACGTATTTGGTTCCTGTATTATTCACATTTTATATACAGGTGTGCTAAAATTAAAAAAATAATTCCAGCGCCAAAAGGTTAATCTGCATAATAGTGGTGATGGATGAATGAGTATGGAGCATTAATGTAATGATATTCACAAGGGAAAACCGACACGCTTGGAGGCGCCAATCTGACCACCCTAAGTCTCTCGTGGATTGAACTGGGTTCGAGCCTTGGCCTCCGTGCTGAGATTCCGTTGACTAAGCGCACGAGTCAATTTGTCTCCACCAAGTGAGTGAATTACAGTTTCATTATTCTAGGTGCACGATGTCTCCTTCAGTTACGTTGCAATTCACGGAGTGTCGGTGTCCGATATCAAGTCCCGGGTTCATATCTCGGTCACGCAATCGGCTTTCTTAATGTGATTTTCTCGGTTTCTCTCAGTACCTTCAGGCTGATGCAGGCGTAGGAGCTTTATTAAGCTGCAGCCGTTTATATCTTTCGTTTCGTGCATTATGGTATCAGAACGTGGTAACTCCAACAAATGCACAATTTCACACTCTATGTATTTTTCTGTTACTTAGCGCTTACATGTTTCGGTAACGTCGCCATCTTCAGGGAGCTTATACAAAAATTTCTTTAAACCGTACAGCAATAAGTAGTTACAATAAATATATATTTGTTGTGGATACTTACTTATTTAATCCATGGAGCAGAGTCCTTCTAAAGAAGCTAACCGGTTTTCAGCTAGTCAAGAAATTCCCCGCATTTTATGGAACGCAATGGTCCATTACCGCATTCAAAAGTGCCCGCCACCTGTCCCTATCCTGAACCAGATCAATCCAATGCTTAACCCCACATCCCACTTCCTGAAGATCCATCTTAATATTATCCTCCCATTTAAACCTGCGTCTTCAAAGTGGTCTCTTTCCCTCAGGTTTCCCCACCAAAACCTTGTATACACCTCTCCTCTCCCCATACGTGCTACATACCCCGCCCATCTCATTTTTCTCGATTTGATCACCCGAATAATATTTGGTGAGGACAGATCATTAAGCTCTTCATTATGTAGTTTTCTCCACTCCCCTGTTATCTCGTCCCTCTTAGGCCCAAATGTTCTCCTCAACACCCTATTCTCAAACACCCTCAGCCTACGTTCCTCCCTCAATATGAGCGACCAAGTTTCACACCCATATAAAACAACAGGCAAAATTATAGTTTTTTTAAACCGTAATCTTTGTATTTTTGGATAGCAAACTGCAAGACAAAAGATTCTGCACTGAATGACAGCAAGCATTCCCTAACTTCAATCTGCCCTTATATTTATTGTGATTATATCTAGGAAATTTTACAGGCAACTTAAGAATATCGTTTATATTTTACAGGACGGAATCCAATTTGAATCAAGAAGAGATGTTTGTAAATAAAATCTAATTGTGACGTCTTTTAATCATCGTAAAAAACAATTAAATTATTACTGTATTAACAGCAATGTTATATATATATATATATATATATATATATATAATTTTAACCACAATCTGCACTGCTGACGTCACAACACACACACACACACACACACACACACACACACACACATATATATATATATATATATATATGTTTATTTATTGTAAACTATTAATTGCTGTACGATTTAAAGAAATTTCTATATAAGCTCCCTCAAGATGGCGACAATGTCGAAACATGTAGCAGCTAAGTAATAGAAATATACACAGATTGTGGAAACGTGCATATGTTGGTGTTACCAAAGTGTTGCTAAAGCGGCAGTCGCTGCTGCCCATGCCTGTACAGCCTCTTCATTCTGACACACGGCGCTACGCAGGCACTGCTGCTGACTATAAATGGAACTCAGAGTTCAGACTATGTTCAAAACGGTGTGACAAGTTAATTTCTTACTTGTCTGAATTAATCGTTACAGTTTTATGCACTATAGTCCATGATGGTTACACAGGAGGGGGTCAGAAAGCTCAGCCGAAAGAGACTTTGATATGCACGACTACTTTGGTATTTACGGTACGTAATTAACGGGTAGCTCAGTCAGTGTAGTGACTAGACTACGGGCAAGAGAGTCCGGTGTTCGAATCTCGGCAGGGGCAAGATACTTTACTCATCTCCAAATCTCCCAGACCGTCTTCGGCGCCCAGCCAGCCTCCTATCCAATAGGTAAAGGGGTTCTTTGCCAGGTGGCAAAGCGGCGGGGGGGGGGAATAAAACCACTCACCTCCATCTAGTGCAGAGGTTAGGAATTTGTGGAGCTATTCCTCTTCTCCCCCTATACGATTTCATGGTGTGTACAGGAACAACTTTGCCTTTACCTTTTAGGTATGTCATTAATGGCTTGGGCGATAGGGGAATTGGGTTCGATGTCTGTCAGGAGCAGTTATCCTACTCTGAATCACAGTGTCCAGGTAGGCTCTGTAGTCCACGCAGCCTCCTAGCCAAATTGTACGGGAGGTAAAGCGGCCGGAGGCATGAAGCTGACCGCGCATCTCTATTAGTGTCGAGATTAAGAGGACATGGAGCTGTAGGCCAGTTCCTCCATACTTGCACTTCTTCACTAATCTTACTGAGCTAATTATGATGTTACTTCACTAACAGTCCATATTCAAAGCGCTTAAAAAAAGCTATAGTCTTAAAACCCGGCGCCACGAGGTGGCGCAATTGGTTCAGGCACTGCACTACAAGTCGGAAGGTCGCGGGTTCGATTCCCGATGGTGTCACTAGAATTTCTCATTGACATAATCCTTCCGGGCGCACTACGGTCCTGGGGTCAACTCATCCTCTAAGAGAAATGAGTACCGGGAGTATTTCTTGAGGGTAAAAGCGGCCGGTGCGTAGGACTCACAACCTTACCACCGTCATGTGCCGATTGTCTTGAAATCTGGGAGCCTCATCCATCGCGGCCTGTTCAGGCTTAATACCTTTTTATCTTCATACTTCTAACAACCATTGTCTTCGGCATAATATAATAATTTATTACGAATGCGACGATGTCCGCACATGAACGTCTCGTCAGAAAATAATCGTTGGGACAGCTGATTCGTCATTAGTGCAGGATCACAGCAAATTGTATGACAGAAAGTATCCTTATCAGGCGCTATCACAAAAGAACAGCATGCCTGTGTGTATGTCCGTCCGTTCGCATGGAACGAATCGGCCCACACTGGTCAGATTTTCGTGAAATTTTATGCCGAGTGGTTTTTATTAATATCTGCCGCGAAATTTCACGTCCGGATAAAATTGGACCAAAAATAAAACTACCTTACCTGAAACCGTACGTACATTTATGGCTACAGCTGTCACTAATGTTATCACAGTTGCTATGGTTACTAACTTTACGACTGGTTTGGTGGTTACCACGTTTACCAACGTTTCCAATGTTCACTATTAGCTGTGGTTACGCGAACGCGCCCGAAGTGTTGGGCTCTGCGCACATCTGCTCTCTGTTTTTCAACACGACTGCTTATGAATAACAAAGATGGATGAGGGGCGGTGGTAGGGCATTAGCTCGCTTCAATTTCCTCAGAATCTCCTTTACTTGGAAGTGAGGTTTAAGCATTAGCCATGGCACTTGTTCTGAAACAAAGCCCGTCCCTGCCAGCCATGAGAAAGGGTCGCGGTATGCCGTTGCAACATCCGACCAGAATACTTGTAACTCCAGTCTATACAAGGTGCACTTGGACCTCACACATATGTGCGATGTGAGAATACTGTTGTGGCTTTTTATAACACTTCATTATTAGATTTTTTATATTTAAGCACTCTTTAAAAAATCGCATCCTTCTTGGAAGCTGATAGTTCGTAGAAGCATAGATTGTTAACAAGCATGGCCTTCCAACACCTGAAAGTTACTGACAGACCGTAACAAAAAAAAAAGTCGGAAGAATGACAGCTCTTATGCTTTTGTGCAAAAACATGTAAAATGACATAAAACATTCCGAACCAATATTGATAATGGACCAGGGTAGCTCAGTCGGTATAGGGACTGGTTACGGCCTGGAAGGCCCGGGGATCGAATCTTGGTGGGGGCGAGATTTTCCGCACCTGTCCAGACCGGCCCTAAGGCCCAACCAGCCTCCTATACAATGGGTACCGGGTCTTTCCTGGGGGTAAAACGGCTGGGGCGTGGCGTTGACCACCCACTCCATCTAGATCCGAGGTTAAAGAAGAGTAGAGCTATACTTCTTCCCCTTCTCTGGGCCTTCGTGGCCTGTTCTAGGGTGAACTTTACGTCAGTGTTTAGGCGAGATTTCAGGGTCACGCACCGTCGTTTATGAGGATTCAAGTCTTCTGAGGGGTGACGTTTTGTCGTTGCGTGCGGTTTCCAACGTTTCGAATAAAATGCTTTTCTTCATTGGCTTATTGATCCTTGAAGATGAAGGCACTACTTGTCTTGGAAACGTCAGGAACCGCTCAGCCAGCCACACTGATTCATATCCCAGACACCTGAATCCTCAATCACCAACAATTTTTCTTTTAGTGTTCCATTTATGAAGATTTTCAAAAAAAAAAATGGCTCCCGCAACTCCCCGCTTTTCTCTACTGATACACCACTCACCATAGCCAAATCTCCTCACAGTATGACGTCACACGCCGAAAGAGCATTATTAACCCTTTAAACACTAAAAATAACTTGAATTGTACGTAAATATTCAGTCCGTACTACGCAGTAAACACTCTCCGTCTCTGCTATAAAAAACCAATAAATTACTGTTGTATAGGGAAGTAATCGCTGTTTGTTCTGAGATCCACACAAAACACATAAATACACAGTGTGGGCAGAACGTGGAATTGTTGTGCTAAACCTGGCGGTACATGTAGTGACCACTGGGCTTTGAAGGGTTAATATACATTATATGTGAATCCAGTCCGTACCGCGCAGTAAACACTCTCTCGGTTATAAACAGCAGTCAGTTAATGCTGTATAGGGAAATAATCGCTGTTTGTTCTCAGATCCACACAAAACACATAAATACACTACTGTGTGAGCAGAATGTAGAATTGTTGAATGTTAAACCTGGTCTAAGAAGGATTAATAAATAATCCCCTAACTTTACAACGTTTCAGTAAAGATCATTAATTCCAGCACATCAACTAATACCGAAGCAACACATTTCCAGTAGCGTTTACTAGAAGAAAATTAATTACGTCTATACTCGAAATTGCTTGATTTCTAAGTAAACGCTCGACCATTGTCTGTGGACATGAAGACTTCCGAAGACGCAATGAGCTGCTAAGAAATTCTTGGTACGCCGTTTCATACGGCAGTGCGTTTTTACCGTGTGTCAGTAACGTCCTGTCCATCCGTTCTCAGGAAATATTTTTCTTCGAACAACGAGAGATTCCGTTCTGCACTAACGACACGTTATCGCTAAGCTTAATGAAGCACCACGCCAAGGAGACTTTGCGGTACTCGACGTAAGTTCCATTCTATTTCTTTAGGCTACTGTATGCAGGTATAAGCTTCGCGCCCTGGCTATCCTACCCCTGGTGCCAGAGCATCAGGTATCCATTTGGCTGATTTAGCATCATAATCGGTCTGGAGGCTGTGGGGTCGATAAAATCCCCGACCCTAATTGTAGCCTAACCCCGGCTGTCCAGCTCGTAGTCTAGTCACTGTACTTACTGAGCTAACATGGCTCCTTGCTTTTATAATGTCACAATAATTGAAGAACACTGCCTATTAATGTCCCCAAAACTTCAATAAAAAGCAGACAGATTTACAACAGCGTGTTACGCTGTCCCATGTTAACAAGTTACAACACAAACTACGCGGGGGCTGATACGGATGAACTTATTTAGCTGCAACCTTATTTGCAATGATACCTGGCGGTCATTATTTGCAATGATACCTGGCGGTCATTATTTGCAATGATACCTGGCGGTCATTATTTGCAATGATACCTGGTGGTCATTATTTGCAATGATACCTGGCGGTCATTATTTGCAATGATACCTGGCGGTCATTATTTGCAATGATACCTGGCGGTCATTAAACCAACAGCAACATGCCACGGATGACAATATAATACGACGGATGCGCATTGCACGCTGGATAATTAAGGCTACAAACACACACTCAGTATATGTAATACTTACTGATTATCCACGACAACGATGATTACGCGAACGCGAACGCCCGTCAATGTTACGTTTATGCGTGCATTGCCTGTCTTATTTCGATTGAATATAGAAGTGTTCAGCGTTGCCAAGGAAAGGCAACAATGGGTTCCTTTTGTTCTGTTGTCGAGTTACAAAATATTCCCTACTGCTATTAACATGATGAGAATTAATTATGACTGAGTTTATTTGTATTCTCTCCTTAGTTAGCCGGCCTGCAAAACGCATCTTTTCTGCGCCGTATTGGCTTGTCGTCTGCCTGTACCATGTTTTCTTTTTGTCTACAACTACTGTCTGAAACATCCTCATTCTACGAAAAAATCAGCGAAATATAATAAATGCACGTAATAGCTTCAAAAGGTTACTGAAATTCGGTGGTTTAATTTACAGGAATTGCTGCTGTGAATAAAGAAATGTACATTGCTTTCCTTCGTCGCCTTAGGGATGCTATCAGAAGGAAACGCCCCGAAAAATGGAGAACCAAAAGCTGGTTTCTCCTTCATGACAATGCTCCAGCACACCGGTCGGTTTCGGTCAATTATTTCTTAGCAAAGAACAATATGATAACACTGGAGCATCCCTCATACTCTCCTCACCTGACTCCAGTTGATATGTAATCGTTCGTTAGGCCGAAATCAGCATTGAAGGGACGGCGCATTTGTAACGCTGACATCATTAAAAATGCGACGGGCGAGCTGAAAAGGCTTTTACAAAACGGCTTCCAGGGATGTTTCCAATACCTTTACAGTCGCTGTCAGAGCTGTATAGTTGGAAAAGGGTGCTACTTTTAAGGATATGTAGCTTAAATGATTGCACTGTTTTGTATGTCTCAGGAATGTTGTGATACCGGGAACATTCTGAAGCTATCACGTACGTAGGTCTTAAAGTAAAGTACCCATTACTCTTGTCAGGTTTTAATTAAACTTGAATTTTCTCGACAGATTTGTGAAAAATCATCAAATTTTATGAAAATCCGTCCAGTAAGAGCCGATTTTTCCATGCGGAGAGAGGGATAGGCGGACAGACACGACGAAGCTAGTAGCTGATTTTCACGATTTTGCGAACGCGCCTAAGAAACAGACAGTAAACATTCCAGAAGTAAAGTTCACAAACTTTCGAAGTACTTATTTATCTGCTGTTCATTTTACGACGATGTCAGTACGTTGGAAAATATACATGTAGTGTCGGATGGTAGGATGACTGGTGACAGAAAAAGGGTTTAGCCTAGTCGATGTATGTGCTATCCCAGAATTTGCAAGGATGGATCGAGGAAACCCAGTATATGGTAGATGTAATTGTGGAGCACAAATAATAAAAGCCAGAGAGGTAATTACACGACCGAACTGTAATAAAATTGAGTTTCACGAGCATAATTCAGGTGTTTCGAATTCGGGGAAAATAAATCGAATTAAACTTCTTAATTAGCCAGTATAACACAATGTTACCAACAAAATAACAACCCATCGTCACATGGGATACAACAAAGGAGCCACAGTATGCAGTTTCATCAACCTGCAGTGTGCCGCACATAACAGCATGTAAATAACGCTACTGAGTTTATTGGCATCCGAGTTGCAGCGAAGCTCACGGTAAACTGTGACATTGGTTGGGATAGGCATTACCGCCACATACGGGATTCAGGGCGGTACGTTTAGATTAGTTTACATTAAAAAGCACGTATTACTCTCACAATAAAAAAAGACTGTTTCCCTAATAACATGAGTTACTGGTACTGAATATACAGGCGGAGTGTATTTACCACGAGCTAGATGATCTTTATGTGAAATGAGATGAAGGCAGGATTAAAGCGTTGACCATGCCATGGCTCAGGCGGCTAATCGCCGGCCTTTCACCATGGAGGACCGGAATCGACACAGCCTCAGTCACTCTGAGATTTGTGGTGGACAAAGTAGCTCTGGTAGGTTGTAGTGAGAATACTTCTGCTTTCCCCTGTCAGTATAATTACACCGATGCTCAGTATTCACCTTCAACTCCACACTGCTCGTATGAGATGGAGAAGAAGGCGAAGTCTGGGAACCCTCAGGTAAAGGTAAAGTTAAAGTTCACCCTAGAACAGACCACAAAAGCCCAGAGGGGGAGTAGAGGTATAGCTCTACTCTTTCTTTAACATCGGCGCTAAATGTGGTGGGTGGTCAACGCCACGCCCCGGCCGCTTTACCGCCGGGAAAGACCCGGCACCCAATGTACAGGAGGCTGGGTAGGTCCCAGGGCCGGTCTGAACGGGTGCGGAAACATCTCTCCCCCACCGGCATTCGATCCCCGGACCGTCCAACCCGTAGCGAGTCGCTCTTCATATTAAGCAATAATTTTCGGATCGTGGAGGCGTTTAAAAAAGTACTTTTCACACTGTATAGGGTCCAAAGTTTCACCTGCAGTCTGAATCCCGAAGAGCAACGAATTGATACATAAATGCGATTCGTAGGACTTCACGACTTCTTAGACTACTTGACCCTTGGAGATGGGACCGACAGGCTGTGCCGAAACGTCGGTAAACAACTACCAACATACGCTGCGCAACGACTCAGAAGAGTGAAGACCTCATCTACACCGCGGGGGAAGACTGATATCTCGCTAATATGTTATTCTTTAACTATGAAGAAAATGTAGCAGGTTCCCCCGAAACGGCGTCACCCGCCAAAACGGGAGATAAAAAAAAACTTTAAGAGCAAGAAATGCAAACTAAGCTCATTTGCCTTCCTTCATAATAACTACCACTGTCTAATTACAGGCTAAGTGTAAAACTTAAGCCTAAACCCCACAGACTTCGGCGCGTTCGCTTGAAACATTTCGGTCCATCTGTACGCATTACGAAAAGTAAAGGTTAAGCAGTCCCATTACAGGCCTGGAGTGGCCCAGAGGGTTCCAGGAAGTTAAGGTTCCCAGATTTCGTGACAACGGCACAGGATGGTGGTAAGGTTGTCAGCCTTACGCACCGGCGGCCTTTACCCCCAGGATATATTCCTGGTATTCATTTCTGTTAGAGGCTGAGTCGACCCCAGGGCCATAGTGCGATCGGAAGAATTTTATGACAATGAAAAATCCACTGACACCAGCTGGGATCGAACCAGCGATCTTCCGATCTGTAGCACAGTACCTTAACCACTGTGCTACCGCAGTCCGGCATTACAAAGAGTAGAGAATGAATTGATTTCCGTGACATTTGGTAAAGAATAACGAGCATTTATAAGCACACCCTGCCGCCGCCGCCGTCGGTTAAAAGCGGACAGTAATAATGCACGATGGGTGCGAAAGAGTGTGCATTTCTGCGATGCCACTTTGCGAAATATTTACAGAATCGAAAAACACTTTGATCAAATTTTGTAGAGAGAAATGAAAAATATTCTGCTTCCAGTGTTTATTTACTCTACGTCTTACGGTTTTCGAGAGAGCGAAATAAAACAGAATGGACGCGCTGTGCTCCTTGTTTGTGTAAAATACTCGTAAATGCCTACATGGCTACAGAAATAAGCATTGGGGCGTTTGTATAAAGTTACTGTGCGCTGTTAAAATACCAAATTATGAAAAATCTGAGCCATAAATAATTATACAGGTCCGTTATTTTATCTGACAACTGTCGTTTGTCGCCTTCAGCTACTACTCCGCTGGGCATGTTGGCAATCGGTTTAGCGAGCTGTGTTAATACAACGAATGAGCCAACATGCACCATGAGAGGTAAAATTTTCCCTGTTCACACAATGAAGGCGTACAGGGTAATCATATATACAGCCGTACTCATTCTTAGCCTCTGCTCTAAATCTCCATCAAGAGCAGTCAACTTCGTGCCCCACCACCTTTATCCCCAGGGAAGGACCCCGATACCCATTGAACAGAAGACTGGGTGGGCTCCAGAGCCGGTCTGGACGTTTTGGAGGAGACAAAAACCGGGATTCGTTCCGCGGACCGTCCAGCCGGCAGCACGGTGACTATACCGACTGCGCTACCCTGGCTGTTGCCAACAGATGTAGCAACTGATAGCTGTCTGATAAAGTAAAGTAAAGTAAATTTCACCCTGGAACAGGCGTCGAAGGCCCAGAAGGGGAGAGCTGTACTATTTCTTTAACCTCGGCGCCAGATGCGAGTAGGTGGTCAACGCCACGTCCCGGCCGTTTTCCCCCCGGGAAAGACCCAGTACCCATTGTTTAGGAGGTTTGGTGAGCGTCAGGGCAGGTCCGGACGGATACGGAAAATCTCGCCCCCAAAAGTAATCAGCCTATATAAAAGTTAACCAAACTGCTCGTTACGAGTAAGAACATTCGTACGGCGAAAAGAAATCCCCCTCAGATCGACAGCTTATCCGAAATTAGGCGCCGCAACACTTTGGGCAAACCCAGATTAAACATCAGACGTAGACACGACCGCTCCAAACTCGGAAAATGAAAAGCTGTAAAGCAATAACTTACGGAATATAAGACGGTTCTTATAGCACAGTTATGAATAAGGGGAAGGGCCGAGGGGAGGCGAAGTTCCTAGACTGTTATTCCGTCTTTCGTAGGAAACCACATTCTTTATTATTTTCAGCAACTTCTTTTTCGGTTTCCAGAAACAATCTGCGTTTGATAAAAAACAAAATGATGTTAGACAAGAAGACGGTTATTTTCGGAACGCTGCGGTGATCTGAATCTCTTTCCAAGAAGTTGAAATTACATGCATACCTTGTAACATTTAGCAATATGAAGATATATGGAGCGTACCGTAAGGAAATAGGCCGTTACGGTCTGAAACTGGAATATTACATAACTGTGCTTTATGCGATCTGTCACCATGCACTTCTATACATAGGGAGCAATATTGCGAAGGAAAATACTGTCACTGTCTTCAGGATGCCATTTTATATACGTTAGGAGGAATTACCAGAACAGCTGCGTGATTTCGTGTCTTCGCAGGGCACCGTCACTGCGTTATACAAATACAGTCATGCGCCGCATAACGACGTTTCGGTCAATGACGTACCGCATATACGACGGTGGTCCCATAAAATTATAATATTATAAGTTACCATTTTGTTACAACTGTCTACAGTATTCAGTACAGTAACATGCTGTACAGGTTTGTAGCCTAGGAGCAATAGGCTATACCATATAGTCAAGGTGTGTAGTAGGCTATACTGTATTATCTAGGTTTGTGTAAGTACCCTCTATGACGTTTGCACAACGACGAAATCGCCTAACGACGCATTACTCAGAACGTATCCACGTCGTTAAGCGACACACATCAGTATCGGCAATGGGAGTCAACATAGTCTCCATGTCTGTGTGTGTGTGTGTGTGCGCGCGCGTCGTGTTCCCTCTAAAATATCACATGAAAGCCTGATTTGTCTGTGGGTATAAAAAGCGATCACGTGACGTTCGCTCTGTTTGCGAGGCACAGTAGGCCTATGTGCCTGAGTTCCCCGAATTTTCATCCGGACGTCTTTACTGCGAACTGCGAACACCAGAGCCCTGCACAGCGCTGTATATACCACCGCTTCCTGCTATCAACTACACCAATCAATACAACAGCCGACATTTTTTTATCCTTTCTTCCAACTCAACCTTTTTTTTTTGTGACAGAAAGGTCAAAAACCACCTAATGTGCAGGGCTATAACGAGCAAATAATGGCTATATATTATAAAGTAACTCTATGGACCAGACCTCATTTAGCAGTTGAGAGTACCTGAGCTGCTAGAAAAGATCCACCCCTATACGAAACCCGAAAGTTCATTACCGTGTTCACAACAGCCCACCACTGGTCGTTATTCTGAACTAATGAATCCAATCCACAGACTCACACTTTTTTTTTCTGTCAGAACAAGTTTAGTACGAGGGGGTGCTGGTAAGTCCTTAGCCCGACATACTTCCCGTTGTCGTAGGACGGAATCGATAGTGTCGTTGGAAAGAGGGGTCTGTTCATGTGCTGAACTTCAAGTCATTTCTTGTTACAGAGGTTGAAAGGAAGCATGTCAGGCGACGCGCGCGATTTCAACAACATGGAGATGCGAGTTGTCATGAATTTTTTTCTTTTTCCTGCAAGGCAAGGTGCTGAAGGAAATTCACGCCATTCTGACAGAAACATTAGGGGAACATGCACCATCGTATGCCACCGTAAAAAACTGGGTGGTCCAGTTTAAACGTGGTGATTTTTTCCACCTGTGATGCGCCTCGTCCAGGACGACCCAAAACAGTGACCACCCCGGAGATTATTGATAAAATTCACGAGCTAATCTTGGAAGACCGCCGAATTTCGGCTAAATCAATAGCTGCGCAACTGGGCATCTGACGTGAGCAGGTTGGGTCCATCATTCATGAAGATTTGGACATGCAGAAGCTCTCCGCGAAGTGGGTCCCGAAATGCCTGAAAGCGGATCGAAAACGTCAACGGTGCCAGTCGTCTGAGCAACTTTTGGAATTTTTTCGCCACGATTCAAATGATTTCGTGTCGCGATTGGTGACCATGGACGAAACCTGGTTATATCACTATGACCCGGAGACAAAGCAACAATCAATGGAGTGGCGCCATAGAGGCTCACCCCGACCCCAAAATATTCCAAGTGCAAAAATCCCCTGGAAAAGTTCTCGCCTCGATTTAAGACGGCATCATCCTCATTGATTATCTTCAAAAGGGCCAAACTATCAACGCGGAGTGTTACTCATCTCTGCTGGTGCAACTGAAGGACATTTTGAAGGAAACCCGCAGCGGGAAGGTCACCAAGGGTGTCTTGTTCTTGCACGACAATGCCCCGGCTCACCGGGCACTTGCAACGCAGAAGAAACTGGCCTACCTGGGCTTCCAGTTTCTTGATCACCCACCCCATTCTCTGGATCTGGCCCCGTCGGACTACCATCTGTTCCCTTGACTGAAAAAACAATAGAAAGTTCGCCATTTTTCGTCAGACGCAGAGGTCATTGCTGCTTCGGAGATCTGTTTGGACGGACAACCTTCTGATTTTTTTTTTGAGTGGCTTGCAAAAGTTAGAGTAACGGGCTAAGAAGTGTACTGAGCTTCGTGGGGAGTATGTTGAATAAATCCCGAGTTTGGTCGCTGTAGCTTGTTTCCTTCCTGTTCGGGCTAAGGACTATCAGCACCCCTTCGTAGTATCTTCTCATCTACGTCAGGTATTCAATCCTACCTCCTCATTCCTGTTTTTTTAACTGAAATTCTGAATACGGTTCTTGTCTCTCTCATGCATAGTGCATGGCTGAATCCCGCTGGCCCATTCCGTAGGCCAAGTTACAATAGCCACCAGCAATCAGGGTCCTTCCTTCTTCAGGGTTAAAATAAATCCTGTAACTATAATAAGCTTGCTATCAGGACCCTGCTCGTTATGTCCACGAGGTGAAGCGGTTTTTGGAGTAAACTGCACTTTCTGAAACTCTTGTATATGACAGCATTAAGACGTGTCATAGTGAAATCCATATACGTCCGCTGAGCGTACCTTTTATCGTGGCACCGAGCATGGCAGTTTTTTTTTCGCATACAAGGCCTTCCATCCTCCGAGACATCCTGTGACAGCTGCGGTGCTCAGGGACATGATTAAAGGGACGCCTATAATAAATACCTGGAGCCGTAAAATACGTACATTTTCTTTTTGGATTCTCCAGTGCTTCCCATTCCGGCTACCAAAGCTGGTGTGACCATGTGTTTATCGGAAACCCTTGGGTTTCAGTCTAGGGGCAGAATGAGGTCCTGGCATGTAGTGTATATAATTATGTATCATCCTGTAAAAACACAAATAATAAACGAAAATGGTTTAACTCGAAATGAAAATTGAAAACAATTTACTGGAAAATAATGTGCGTGTACGTCTATTGTTTATGTACTGCGTTTCCTGGAATTTAACCGAGAAGGAAAATTCCTGTCACATGCGGGAAAGAATGAAGTCCGGCTGTCGACAAAATATTTGTGGAACAGTCAGAACCCCCAGAGGAAAACAAAGAAGTAGATAAACAAACAAGCAAGGCAAAGGAGGGCAATTAAACTGAACAGGTCAGTAACGCGACGCGGATGGTTGTAACTTGTGTTTCATTGTACGACGCTGACAACGCAGATCGTCCCAGTGCTTCAAACAGAATACAGCGACTGGTGTATGATGAATCGGGCAGGATATGAAAGGAGGCAGCTGTGGCATAATAGGTTTATTATCTGGTAACTTTTCTGCTGAGACTGAAGAAACCCGCTAAGAACCTGTGGGCTTCCCAGACACACGTAGGTTCCCTATGAAGCCTTCAGCCACTCGGACGGTTATTCCCCGTCCTGTCACCGCAGATGTCTGAGTTCGATCCCACGTTGATCCACGTCGGATTTGCGATGAATAAAGTGATACCGCGGACTAATTTATCTGCAAGTACTTCGGTTTTCGTACAACATTATACCTCCAACAATGCTCCATACCCATCTTCATCTATCACCGATTGTGTGTAAACTTATCAGTTAATGGCGTCATTAAATAAAGTAAAAGTACAGGTAAAGTTCACCCTAGAACAGGCTACGAAGGCCCAGAGTGGGAGTAGGGGTATAGCTCTACTCTTTCTTTGACCTCGGCGCTAGATGGGGTGCGTGGTCAACGCCAAGCCCTGGCCGCTTTACCCCCGGTAAATAACCGGTACCCATTTTATAGGAGGCTGGGTGGTCCTCAGAGCCGGTCTGGGCAGGTGCGTAAAATCTCGCCCCAACGGAATTCGATCCCTGGACTGTCCAGCCCGTAGCGAGTCAATGAGTGTGAAACCTATAAAATGTCGTAAAAGAGAAGATTTAGAAATAAAAAAAAACAACTATAACCTATTAACCAGTCTTAACCATAGGCACCAAATACTTTAGTATTATATTTTCATGTTTGTAATTTATCGTGGCTGATCCTTTAGGAACGAAATTAATTCCGTCTTTGTTACCAGGACATTTTGCGGCACCCTGGGGATTGATGTATTTTATCTAGAATTAACTGCTAAATGTAAATCTGACACTTGGTGGTGTCACAGCAATTACTACGAACAAGGTTGTAATATGATCCCATGGCAATGAAGGTGGCAGGCACCAGAGTCTCCCGAAACGTCAATAATTTTGTACGAGGAAACAAAGCCTTACATTCCAGAAGAGATTATTCTTAAAACATGAGTCGATCTTAAATGGGAAATAATGGCTGGGTCGTATGCAGATTAAGCTGTAGAGGCGCACCATTTTGAAGTAAGTAGATCAAGGTTTCTCCAACTGTGACACGCATACACCAACTGGTACGCCAATCCTTGTTCACGGGTAAAGGGCCTTAATAAAAAAAAAATTCTGAAGTTTTGTAGAAGAATTTTGGAACATAAACAAAATGCGCGCCACATCTAATATATTTGCTAATACGCAGCATTGCTGGCAACATTGCGTATCTCAACGCCACTGTCAGACAGTTTTTCCAGTTTCAGCTTCTTTTTTTATTTAAATACCAACAAATACTGACAGCGAGTTGAAATCATTAAATTTAAATTAGTGGCACGCCTGCGAAAAAAGAGAGTCTTGAGAACCCTTGAAGTAGTTTACACACCCCTGTTTCAAAAATTGGTCAGAAATTAAATAACAAAAAGTTATAGCCCTATTTCGGCGTAGCTTATTCCGCAAGATTCTCCCGTCGTGACGAAGCTCTGAACTATACCCTTTTTCTGTTGCACTTCAGACAGGATTTGGGATGAATAATGGCGCATCAGTGGACCGGTGACCTTCTGCACCATTTGTCACGTTTCGTCTCTACGGGGTATTTTTCAAGAAGACCAGCGGATCACACACACACACACACACACTTCGAACTAGGTCCCTGTTCGATGTGAGTCACAACTGAGCTGGTAAGTGAAGTGAGCAGGGCACTCACACCATAGCAGGACCACTCAAAGGCTTAGCTGGAGGGCAAAGTCGGTGAAATTGAAAAGAGAAAAGGCTTTTAAACCAGTTCTGTCACAAGTCCGGGATAAAACGACGAAGCAATTTTCATAACTCACGAGCTGTTTATTTACGGAGACATTCAATTCATCACGAATTTGTTTTGTAAAAATAAGCTAAAAATAACCACGCCCTACTCTACGGGGTGAAATGCGTTTTATTATATATTTTTGGTATTCTTATAATTATATTTATATTGAGCATGATGTAAAAATACACAGGCCAAATTATGCACATAAATATGTTTACACTCACTCATTCTTCGTCCTGTGCATCGAATTGCGTGTTGCCCGCATGCAGACCAAGGCTGAGCGGGCCCGCATTACAGGATATTGGGTGAGCGCAGACACTGGTAAAGGGCACGAAGCGAGACACTGCCCGCGCGAATGATGTAACTCCGACGACGGAACAGATTTGAATTAAATCTAGCGCTGCTACACTAAAACCTCTCAAGCACGTGTCATTTATGCGGTTTGCACATATCCTGCCGGATACAAATGCGGTTGGTTCTTTCAGTACGCAATAACTTTTACTATTTTTTTAAATTTTTTTTCATGGCTGGACAGACCTAGTGGGCCTAGCCCTCCTCTATGAGGTTGTTCGATCACTCTCAGACACACCACAATCGGTACGACTTCTTTGGACGAGTGATCGGCACGTCGCAGAGATCTCTACCTGACAACACACAACACTCACAACAGACAGCCATCTGTGCCCCCTGCGGGATTCGAACCCGCAATCCCAGCAAGCGAGCAGCCGCACACTCACGTCTTAGACCGCGAGGCCCCTAGGATAGGCCTTGTACTACTATATTCACCAAGAATACGTCAAATCTTTCAAGCATTTATTATTCATTATTTGTACCAACAAACGCGCGCGCGCGCGCGCGCACACACACACACACACACACACACATGTATATACAGGATGTTTCAGAAGGAATAGTAAATATTTTAGGAGGTGGTAATATGGACCCTTCTGAGTAAATAAGTTCATATAAACGTGTGTCCAGTTTTCAATGGGTGTGAAGATACAGTTGTTTGAAGTTGGCAGGTACAGATCAGATTTTTGTCTGTGGGGATGGATGAAAAGCGAAGTTTACAAAGAAGAAGTAAACACAAGAGACGAATTGGTCGCTCGCATTATGAATAGTGCTACCCTCATAAAGCAAGAACACCAAGACGACCTCAGGAGAGCTACACGTATTATTGCCAAGAGGGTTGAAAAGTGTATTGAAGTCGATGGTGGGATTTTTGAACACTTTGAACTGTTGCAATTTATTGAGATCATTTACATAGCCAATAAATGCAATCAATACGTCATTCGTCTTTCTTTCATAACTTTTGTAAGGCTTTTAATGCGTAACATTCAAACAGCTGTATCTCCACACCTATTAAAAATTGGACACATGTGAACCTTTAGACGCCTAACGCCAACTATAGTTGACGTACCGCACCGCTAACCTCCAAAGTGGCATTTTATGTATTTATTCAACAAATATAGGTACTGAATATTTTAAACATGGTATATACTGTCCGTTTTTTCTCTTCAAAATGCAGCTTGTTTCATAATTCCAACGTATTTGGTTCCTATATTATTCACATTTTATATACAGGGTGTGCTAAAATTTAAAAAAAATAATTCCGGCGCCAAAAGGAACTTGGAATAGTACATACTACCACCTCCTAAAATATTTACTATTCTTCATGAAACAACGCTCCTACATGTTTCGGTGCTTCTGCACCCTCTTCAAGTAGCTTTGATATTGAGTTTGCTAAAGTTATAAAGTATTAAAATTATTGAAGTAAATCGTTGTATGATAAAAATCTGTGCTGTTGATAAAATGTGGTAGTGGCTGCATACGCACATAAAAAAAAATCATTCAAGCATGTTTCAAAATTCAGTTCTTACGTCACAGATAACACTTTTTCCATTACCAAGCCCAATCGGTTGATGTTGCTTCGGGGTATATGTAATCGCTGTTTATTGTGAACATAATACGAAATACATAAATACATTCTGTGAGCAACACGCAGTCTTTAATGTTACAGCAGGTAGGACACGTACAGCCAGCACTATGCTTCAAAGGAATACTTAATGAATGCAATGTTTACTTTAGCTTTGCAATGATGTTTTTCATTCATTATTACTTATTTATTTCTTTTATTTCTTTGTTTCATTCTACTGCTTTGCTCTGTTCCTTTTCCTGTTGTTGATCTGTCTTCCTGTCTATTTATTTTCGTGTCGTTTATGTACCGAATGAGCGAAAAGTTAATACACAGTGTGTGTGTGATCCCCGCTCACACAACACAGCTGTACACACATATCATACACAATATGATTCTGTTTATAACAAAGCATTTCGACTCTAAACTTTCTTGATTTTCTATAAGGAATTTTGCTATTGTCATTTAGCTTTAATCTCAAGCACCCAGTTTCTGTATTCTGCCTTTATTCTCTGAATCAAGCAAAATACTATTAACTGATATTTCTTTCAAAGGCTCTGGTATTAAGCTGGAAGTTATTAGCTGCAACTCTTCATTATGTGACATCACAGCATTTGATAAAAACAATGACGAGTGAATACTTTTACTCCTTGCATCAAATATTAAGGTGACGGGTCGTCATTCCTTCTTTCGTGTCTTCTACTAACCGATGACGAAAATGCTTAGAAAGTCGAAATAAGTAATATGATGTAAATGGACTTCTTTATTAACATCTTTTGTAACAGCTTGGATAAAAAATTAAACTAGCTGCACGAAAATCTGTAAAGTATTGCGATGTTTGAGGTTTACATATCGTCCATCTTGAGGACACTGAGTCTTTGACCTGGAGAATACGAAGACGGTAAGTGATTTCGAAACGTCGGTAATCAATAACGTTGCTAATCAACGTAGTGTCCTAGAAGACCAGAGTCCTTGTAACATTTTCACCGCGTGCGTGACACAGTCACCCGAGGCAAAGCGATCCTGCGGGTCAACTTTCGAAAACCATCCGACAAGATTTACACTATGACACCATATTATATCACACCACAATATATGACACCATATTATGTCACACCGTAATATATGGCACCATAATATATCACGCCATAATACATATGACACTGTATATCACACCATAATGTAATATGACAACATGTTATAACATCACACCATATCACACAATAATATAAGACACTGTATATCACACCATAATATGGCACCATATTATAACATCTCACCATAATGACAACATATTATAACATCACACCATAATATGACACCATCATCACACCATAATATGACACCATATTATAATATAACACCATAATATGACACCATATTACATCACACCATAATATGACACCATATTATAACATCACACCATATTATAACATCACACCATAATATGACACCATATTATAACATCACACCACAATATTACACCATATTATAACATTACACCAAAAAACAACATGACACCATATTATAACATCACACCATAATATGACACCATCATCACACCATAATATGACACCATATTACATCACACCGTATTATAACAACACACCATAATATGACACCATATTATAACATCACACCATATTATAACATCACACCATAATATGACACCATATTATAACATCACACCACAATAT
>Ga0123354_10002209_pt1 | contig 25307 bp, 15 predicted proteins | sample TergutLab28metaG_2_FD_97872 | JGI IMG/M metagenome (GOLD analysis project Ga0123354, IMG submission 97872) | Labiotermes labralis P4 segment gut microbial communities from Petit-Saut dam, French Guiana - Lab288 P4 | ecosystem: Host-associated > Arthropoda: Insects > Digestive system > Gut ...
CCCTGTGCGTTAAACTTTTCACACCACTACCCCGTGTTCACCCCCCCCCCCCCATGCGTGCCACGTGTCCCGCCAATCCGTCTCACCGATTTGATCACCGGAATAATATTTGGTGAGCTCCTCCTCACAAAGTCTCCTCCAGTCCCCCCGTTACGCCCTCCCACTTCCGTCCAAATGCCATACTCAGCACCGAAACATGCAGATGCGAAGTGAGACTGTATATATACATCAGAGGTGCGTTTGCTGGTGTCGCGAATGAACAATTTCACCTCTGATATATCCCCGTTGTGCTCCGATCAACAGATATACAATGGAATTCCAATTATCCGGATTAATTGGGGCGTCCAGCCGACCGGATGAGGAAATTCCAGATAATTGGATTTTTCTTTGCAAATAGGCTACAACGGAAGTTTGAAGTTCCGACTGTTACTATTTACAGTACGTACCTGCGTCTAAACCTTTCGACTACGCCTGACTTGAAGTGTTAGAAGCCATTACACTGTACTGTACTTGATCCGATAACCGGTATAATTTCAAGGCAAGTTACTTTTTGCACAATTCTCGACAAATTTAGCCGAAGGACAAAGCCGATCCGGATAACCAGCGTCCGGATAATTGGGAGTTCTGCCGTATTTATTCCACAGCCACGCACAACACATTTCTTCCAAGTTACCAGTTTCGCCTACATCCAGGCCATCATCACACCTGCACACTATCTAGAACTTACGAAAAACACCAAACAATAGACCATATATTAACCTGGGAAATAAATCTCATTGCCCCTACACAAACATCATAAAACTAATTTTATGTTTTTTTGTACCGTGCAGTGTGACAGAATTATGTAACGAAAACCAACAAAATGCACACTTTTTCACTTAATGTTTTAATCCGGTTCTTGGTGTCTTCCACATGTTTCGAACATCATGTGTTCATCATCAGGAAGAACATTTGTACATGCAGTTTTTTTTGTATGGTACGGTTTTCATAATGGAATTACAATAAAAGGCTATATAAGATATCTTAGTAACCAATGTTAAGTTCCAAATATATCGATAACAAATATAAAATAATAAATATAAAATCTAACATAATTTATCCTTTTATCGACATATTAAGAACTTAGCGTTTCATACTTTGATATCTTATATAGTTTTTTATTGTAATTTCAGTATGAAAACCATACCGCACAGAACTGCACGTACAGATGGTCTTCCTGATGATGAACACACGATGTTCGAAATATGTGGGAGACGCCAAGAATTGAATTAAAACACTAATTTTAAAAAGTGTGTATTTTGTTGGTTTACGTTACATAACCATAAAACTAGTTAAAGACGGTGTAAAAATTGGACGAAGAAACAATTGTGTATTAAAAACAAGAATATATTTTAAGTAAGAATTTTAATAAAGCTGGTAGACAGTTACAGATATTCCTTGTGGTGTACAGTACACACTGCAGTCTCTGTCCCCACAGTATCGATAATATACGAGATACAGATCCAGTGTTTCAGGGAATTTTCAATATGTCTAAACGTGTGGGAACACGCCACGCTTTCCCAAGTAAATGTTTTTCTTTTCCATTTATCAACATTTTACTGGAGTTTAATTTATGGAGATAAAGACTCTGTGAAGCTGTGCTTGCGGACAGGTAATGTTTCGCCAACCATAATATATAACCAAAAAATGCACCTCAGTATTTATAACGTAATCTAAAGTAAAGTTCACCTTAGAACAGTCCACGAAGGCCCAAAGGAGAGTACACGTATAGCTATACTCTTCTTTAACCTAGGCGCTAGATGGAGGTGGGTGGTCAGCGCAACGTCCCGGCCGCTTTATCCCTGGGAATGACACAGTACCCATTACACAGGAGGCAGAGTGGGCCCCAGATTCGGTCTGGACGGGTACGGAAAATCTCGCCCGCACCGGGATTAGATCCCCAGACCTTCCAGCCCGTAGCGAGTCGCTATACCGACTGGGCTACAAGGTACAAATGTGGTTAAAAAGCGCCATATTGTCATATGTGGCCTGCCCCGCTCTAAAACATTTTTCAACATTAACCCATAAACGGCACGATTTTCGTGGATTTGGGGGGGGGGGTTACTGAATATGAAATTGTTTTGATTTCCTCTACTACTTTTATCTTAAACATTTCTCATTCTAAGAAGAACTGAGCGAGACATGGTCAAAAATGTATGTTTATATCTATGTAAAGTACCCGTTACGCTTGTCAGATTTTAAGAACAACAGAACTTTCTCGACAGATATTCGAAAAATAATCAAATATCAAATCTAATTAAAAATCCATCCAGTAGGAGCCGAGTTGCAGCATGCGGCCGGAAGGACAGACCAACATAACGAAGCTCACAGTGCCTAAAAAGTACATCAATAAACTTCGCTATCTGTCCATCGGTCCGAAAGTAACAACTCGACTGCGAATGGCAGCATGAATTTTCCCTAAATCTGAAATAACGGAGTCTTAATAGCATCACTCGAAAAGTCCCAATTTTTGTTAAAATCACACAAGAGTAAGCCAATGGACATGTGACATGAAGGTCTACATGCATTTCTTCGTGAATCACTAGCGTAATTCGCTTAGTGACAGGAGCTAAAGTACGTTTCGAACAACAGTTGAAAAAATACAACATACAGACGTGCGCTAAATTGCCATAATTGTTATCTCCGACGCGCATTAACCTACCTTTTGCAGTAGAGAGTACATACAGCGTGCTGTCATGACATGTTCTTGACATCAAGAGACGTGGGAACGTTCTCAGACGAGCAAGTTAGCAAGTAGGACAATCCTGAGAGTTAATTTCATGGTACGGTACCCAGAAGGGCACTACAAATGCTTCGCCTTCCAAATGGTTTACACAACAACGCACACACTGACCTACTACTAAACCCACTGTTCCTACTTCACAGCCGTTTACACTCTAACCCTTCCAGAGGTGCTATGAATACGAACCGAATCACGCGATCTTTACAATTACAGTCGAACTCAGCTATAATGCCATGAAATGGACTGCATATTTTGTGTCGTTATAAACGGGTGTCGTTATAACCGAGAAGTATAATGTTACGGTTAACAGTGAGGAATTAATTCGTACCGCAGAATATCTAACGTTATAAACGAGGTGCAGCATAAACCGATGCCGTTATAACCGGCTTCGATGTACTTTGAATTCAATGTAAATTTCTGGAAGAAAAAGAATTCTGATGGCAGCTTCAGTAATTTTTAACCTACCGTCCTTCGTTAAGAAAGGAAAGTGGCCTTGGGGAGCCCTACTGTCTCTGTACGTCCCTTCCTTAATCTTTTGAAACAAGTGAACACCAATTTTCACGACACTTTGAAAGTTACGATACTGCAGGACACATCGAAGCCTTAACTTTTTAACTTCCTACAATCGGTAACAACAACATGGCGCACAAGCGAAATTAAAAGTTGCAGTAACAATGGCGCCACTTAATTTTCATTGCACTGAATTTTTTATTATCCAAAGAATGGGACAGTATAGCACAGTCGGTATAACGAATCGCTACGAGCGGGACGGCCCGGGGATCAAATCCCGGTGGGGGGGCGAGATTTTCCGCACCCGTCCAGACTGGGCCCGGGGCCCACCCAGCCTCCTATGCAATGGGTACCGGGTTCTTCCCGGGGGTAAAGCGGCCGGGGCGTGGCGTTGACCACCCTCCCTCATCTAGAGCCGAGGTTAAAGAAAGAGTGCAGCTAAACCTCTACTCCCCTTTTGGGTCTTCGTGGCCTGTTCTAGGGTGAACTACAGCGACCAGAGGCCTTTTGAAAAATTCGCAGTCTCCTACGTCAGTAAGGTAATTCCCAGCCGTTCCATACGCCTGCGTCCAGAAACCCTCGACACCGAACCCCACACCTAGCCACACTGTTCCAGTGCACACCTGCACAACTCACTTCTGGAACACAAATGTTCCTATCACCCCTCCACCCCACGTTCCCTACATCTACCAAGTACGTAGGGTCGCATTTTATGCGAATCTGAAATGCGACGTTCGCCCTAGAACAGGCCATGATGGTCCAGAGGGGAAGAAGAGGTACAACTATACTCTTTCTTTAACCTGAACACTAGATTGGAATGGGTGATCAACGTCACGTCCTTACCGCCGTACCTCCGGGGAACAAACCAGGTACCTATTGCGCAGGAGGCTAAGACAGTCTGGACAGGTGCGGGAAGGACTTTGAAATGGTGCTATTATTAAAATATTTACGACGCTTCGATTTGTGCGCAAAATCTGACAATGAGAATCGAAAAATAAATAAATAAATACGTCAGACCAGCCTTCAAAATCTACAACGGAAGACGGCTTGTCCTAAATAGGAATTGCTGCATCTCCGTTTTCTGTAGTCTCGTTTGAATATAATGATTTTTCCCCTTTTTTTCAGGCAGTGCAGTACACTAATTAATAAAACCTTAATTAAAATAACTCGTATTATTTATTTATTTATTCCCATTGTGTTCAAGAAATATGTTTAAAACCTCCGAGAACGCGAAGCCCCCCCCCCCAAAAAAAAAAAACTTCCCCTCTATTCATACGGGAAAATCAGTCGTGAATTACGCGAGGTCTTCAGGATCGCATAACCCGCAAACAATGCAACAGCAATGTCATTTCCCGCCTTCACGTTTCCTGGCCAGAATGCAGTAGCCATTTCTGATGGCCCGTGCGGCGCCCTGCGTAACTCCTCATCCCACCTCCTGACATTCGGAGAGCAGCACAAATAACGCAGCTCCTCACTGCGCGGCATTTCAGGCTTCCGCCACGAAGCAGATGAGAACTGTGCTCTTCTGGGTTACTACGCAGCGAGGCGAGTAGTGGTAATTTCTTACCGACGTTTCGGGACAACCTATCGGTCCCATTTCAAGGGTCAAGAGCGAACAGTGGTAATTTCTTAACAACGTATCGGGACAACCTATCGGTCCTATACTCTGGGGTCAAGAAGGCCGGTAAGAAATGAACACTACTCTCTGCGTAATAACCCACAGACAAGAGCAGCTCTCAAGCTCCTCGTGGTACAGCGTTCTCCATTCTCCTGTCACTTCCAATCCCTTCTGTCCATATGCTGTTCTCAAACAAAGGGCAATAACTCCGCAAGCACACGGACTGTCTGAAACGAAGACTGGCTTAGATGCAACGCTTGGCAGCATCTACTACGACACGTGGAAGGAACCAGGTCCATGGACTTCGTCTGGCACTCAGACAACGGGCGTGATAAACAACGCACTAGCATCTGAGCTTGAAGCGCCATTTGGATGTCGTCTGTCCACTGTCTAACAATCCAACAGTCGGACTGAGTCAGTCATCTTTCAGTTCATATACATACATATATGTCACGGCGGAGAATTGTGCTCGTCTTGCAGCAAACTAATTTTAACTCTAAGTAGTAGCCAAGTTACCGGACGATGTGCCCTGTTATTGTTTACACACTGCTACAAGCTGTAAGTAAAAGTCCATTAAGCACGTCACACACATACGCAGCACCAACGTCATTACGTGAAAAAGGTAACCATAACCAAGTCACTCCACAGATTAGGGGCCTTTTTGAAAAGCTGCACGGTTCTCATCTAGTTACGAAATTCCCCGCAATTTATGGAACCCGAAGGTTCATTACCGCATTCACAACATTCCGCCACCTGTGACTATCCTGAGCCATCTCGATCCAGTCTATGTCCCCACATCCCACTTCCTGAAGATCCACCTTAATATTATCCTCCTATCTACGCCTGGGTCTTCCAAGTGGTCTCTTTCCTTCAAATTTCCCTACCATAATCCTGCATACACCTTTCCAGTCACCCACACGTGCTACATGCCCCGCCCATCTCATTCTCCATTTGACCACCCGAACAATATCCGGTGAGCAGTACAGATCGTTAAGCTCCTCATTATGTAGTTCTGCCCACTCCCCAGTTACCTTGTCCCTCTTAGCCCCAACCGACTGAGCACCCCATTCTCAATGTGAGCGACCAAGTTTCATACCCATACAAAAACAACGGTCAAAATGAACCATTAGTAAGTTCACCCTAGAACAGGACACAAAGGCCCAGAATGGAAGTAGAGATATAGCTCTACTCTTTCTTTAACTTCGGCGCTAGATAGGGTGGATGGTCACCGCCACGCCACGGCTGCTTTACCCCCGCGAAAGACCCGGTACCCATTATATAGGAGGCTGGGTGGGCCCCATGGCTAGTCTGGACGGGTGCAGAAAATTTCGTCCCCACCGGGATTCGATCCCCGGACCGTCCAGCCCGTAGCGAGTCGTTATACCGACTGAGCTATCCCGGCTCCCAAATGAACCATAATCTACTTCAAATTTATATATATATATATATATATATATATATATATATATAAAATCTAAAAATTTTGTATCCGTAAGTATAAACAGAATACATGTGTTGTGATGAGGAGGTACAGCTCCACGCATTCCTAAACTCGGCGATACACGAGTGTCAATGTTCATTTGCATGCCTCGGCCACTTCAGTCACGGAGTAGCACCAGGAAACAAGGGCCTTGTCCAGACATGTGGGCGCTCCGGGCACAGCAATAATCTGGCCTCTTCAAACCAGTCTCCCAACATTTTTGGCATAGGACAAGGGCTGGCAAACATTTCTACGGGCCCATGCCCAAAACGCGGATAGTTTTCTGTCAAATTATTTCGCGTGTGGAAACCTTGGTTTACTAGCACCATATTTCCGATTCTTAGCGCCCCGGGCAGCTACTCGGCTATCCCGCTTCTTAATGCGGCCCTTTCCGGTACCCAGGCTGGTTGGGCTCTAGAGCCGATATACACGTTGCTGAAAAGAAATGGTCTTTTGACCCTGTTGGGGTAATACAGTGCAGCAAAGACCTATACACGTAACACGCAATAACAAGTATCATCATCATCGGGTCTACAGCCCTGGGCAGGCCTTGGCCTCCTCAAGCAAATGTCGCCAGCGACCTGTATGCTCGGCATCCGCCTGCTAATTTCTACAATCCAGTTCCCTTGCGTCTTCCTCTACCCCGTCAATCCATCTTGAATTCGGTCAGCCACGTCCTCGTTGACCTCCGGGGGTTGTCCATAGTATCTTTGTAGGTAAATCGTTTTTATCCATTCGCACCACATAGCCCGCCCACCTCAGTCTACTGTATTTCATTACTTTACCTATATATGATTCATTTTAAACCTCTTCTAATTCCCTATTTTATCTCTTCCGCCACTGTCCTCTATCGTAGATTGGACCATATATTCTGCGAAGGATTTTCCTTTCGCAGATAGTGCTCTTACATAGTTTTTTTGTCATAGTCCAGGTTTCCGTGGTGTGTGTAATTATAGATATGCGTCGCTTAACGATGGGGATATGTTTTGAGAAATGCGTTGTTAGGCGATTTCGTCGTTGCGCGAACGTGTACTTACACAAACCTACATAGTACAGTATAGCCTACTACACACCTAGTCTATACGGTATAGCCTATTGCTCGTAGGCTACAGAACTGTACAGCATGTTACTGTACTGAATACTGAAGGGAACTGTAACACTGTACTAAGTATTGTAATATTATATTATATTATATTATACTATATTATATTATATTATAATCTAATTGGACCACCGTCGTATATGCAGTCCGTCGTTGACCTAAAAGTCGTTATGCGGCGCATACCTGTATTGGCCTCACAAGTGTTTTATAAATCAGAATTTTTGTAATCCTGGAAAGTAGCTGTGACTTAAGCCGACTTTTTAGTCCTAAACGCGGTTTGTATTTTTTTCCGAAACATTACAGTTACAAGTATTACCACAGTAATTAACTTGTACTGGACACTAACAAGCAGGTGTGTACAGATACCAGCCCCTTCGATGAACACGAACGGCAAGTACAAGATGTATTGCAGCAACCCCAAAATTTACAAAAATTCACTTCCGTAAATAAGTATACAATATACATGCGGTTTGCGAACACGGGATATGACCACTCAGTTAAAAAATAGTCTGTAACTGAATCTGGCGGCCTTCGATCAGGTCACATTACTGAACACCACACACTCGAACACACAGGTTACAATGTGGGTTATAGCTCAAAAGTTGTGGAACATGCTACGTCCTTGAAAATCACCCGGTACGATCTCAAGTTGTTAAGATCGAAAAATAAATTAATTTTTAACATGTACTTGATGGGTCCTTGTTTAACTGCTCAGCAATACAACGGCATGCGGTAGAATGCCAAAATATCTTTACATTTTTTTTTTCATTTTGTACAATGACCAACAAATGCACTATTACTTGACAAATTATCGCACTCCTCCTACATGTTTCGACACTATTGTGTCATCCTCGGGGAGTTCGTAGTTAGTACCTTGCAAAGTTACACAAGTTTGTCAAATGCAGTTATTGGTAATACAATTTAGAATTGTTTCACATATGTTTTATGCTGTTTAAATCTCAAGGTTTAAAATCTTTAAAGTATGACTTAACAAAAAAAAAATGTAATATTTTAAAGATTTTAGGCACTGAGATTTCAACAGCATAAAACGTATGTGAAACAATTCTAAACTGTATTACCAACAACTGCATTTGACATACTTGTGTAACTTGGCAAGGTACTAACTATGAACTCCCTGAGGATAAAACAGAAGTGTCGAAACATGTAGAAGGAGTGTGACAATTTGTCAAGTAATTGTGCATTTGTTGGTCACTGTACAAAATAATTAAATATCCACGGTACACGTGTTAAAATATCGTTCCACTATTTCTGTACACCATACCGGAAATAGACAGTGCAATGACTGTACCACGGCCTGGACGACCAGAGATCCGGGGTTACATTCCCGGTGGAGGGCGAAAGACTTACACGCGTAATGTGTATACCGGCTATGGAGACTAACCAGTCTCATCTAATGTGTACCGGGAGCACACTGCCCGCGGGAAAATAAGTGGCCGGGGCGTGAGAACGAACACTCACGGCCATCTAGCGAAGTTAAGAATCTGTGTAGCTATACCTCCACACCCCCAAGTCGTAATGGTGTGGTGTTTACTGAAGCCTTGCGAAAAACCTGACTTTACATGCAGTATGCCCAGTAACAGCCAAAACGTAATTATATGCTACGTATAAAAGGCGCTGACCGCATTCGCACATCCGCTCCATCAAAGAGGCACTAGGGATATAAGGAAATGGTAAGATATTAGCAAATGCTCAATAAACTAACAAATGTTCATATCACACAAAGGAACGAGATACGTAATGTACTATAACGTAACACTGTGACGCGTTCGCGTAATGTTTATAAGGTAAAGGTACAGTACACCCATGTAGAGGCACTGAGGTTCTGCACAGGCCGTACGGCCCATAGAGGGAGTAGAGACGACGGCACTAGAAGGGGGTGAGGGGGTCAGCGTCACGCCACGGCCGCTCTTTACCCCCGGGAAAGACGCGGTACCCATCGTACAGGAGACTGGGTGGGCCCCAGGGCCGGTCTGGACAGGTGCGGAAAATCTCGCCCCCACCGGGATTGGATGCCCGGAGCGTCCAGCCCTTAGCCAGTCGCTATACCGACTGAGCTACCGGGCCCACTAATATATATGCCTCCTCGCTATCCTAACGGCCTGATACAATTTCACATGAAGAGAACGCTTTTGTTCCGACTTAATGTCGCCGGCAACCATAAAACGCACTTAGGTCTTCATGTAAATTCCCCCGATTATTATCCAGCGATTTTAACCAAATCTGGCTCATCACGACGGATTTTCACGAAAGTTTCCAACATCAGATTTTATGGAGAATATGTCCAGTGCCAGCCGCGCTCATACACATGGACGGACATGAAGTTAACAAGCGTATTTCGCGACTAGGAGAACGCGCATAAAAAAAGGAAAGGAGCAAAAAACCATTAACATCGCGAATATCACTGCAACATGATTAATGGGGTAAAATCTGACTGCGAAGTTCCCCTAAATCAAATACATTTGGTGGCGATGCATCAAAAAGAGAAGTCATGGACCCGAGGAGGAAACCTCTAAAGCGTACGTAAATGGTGGCCCTGAATTAATGCATTGTGTAAACTGATGATTAAATCATTTACAGTACAGTCTCGTATCTTTCCACTAACCACAGTACAGTTTTCCTTGTGCTTCCCAGCCACACTTCAGTCACTGTTCGCCACTTTCTGGGACACTGACAATAAACCTATGTGTCGGGACTTGAACATTCCATAGATCTTTGGTTCAAATCCAGACACGCTATAGCGGTTAAGACATACGGTATAGATAAGGGGTTCATAAATTTTCCAAAACCTGGGGGCCACTTGAAAATTCTAGTTACTAGAATAACGACACAAAGTCAGTTCCATACTGAGGAGCCAAAAACAATGGCGCTACTGTAGGAAATTTAGTCGCCACGGCGATCTGGACCCCGGGCATTAGTGTACGCCTACACTTAGATCACAAATTTATGTGCCCAGTAGGCCGTACCTGTGTTACGAACATGCCTGCAAGTTGTGACATGGTAAGGGACAAGTGTGGTGACCCATACGGACATTTAAGGGCCCACCTCCCCCAAATTACAATGGGTACTAGGTCATTCTCTTGAGGCACTGCGCTACAAACCGGAAGGTCGCGGGTTCGATTCCCGATGGTGTCATTGGAATTTTTCATTAACATAATACTTCCGGCCGCTCTATGACCCTGGGGTTGACTAAGCCTCTAACAGAAATGAGCGCCAGGAATATTTACTGGGGGTAAAGGTGGTCGGTGCGTACGGATGACAACCTTACCACCATCATGTGCCGATTGTCTTGAAATCTGGGAGCCTCGCCCTACTGGAAACCTCAGGGCCTGTCCAGGCCTGTAATGGGATTGCTTTTACCTTTTACCGGGTCACTCCCGGGTGTAAAGCGGCCGAAGAGTGGCGTTGACGACCCACCCTATCTACCGCAGAGGTTAAAGGAAGAGTAGTGCTATACCACTACTCCCCCAATGGGCCTTCGTGGTCTGTTCTAGGGTGAACTTTACCTTTATCTTTACCTCCCCCAAATACCAAAGGGGTTAACAAGCAACACCGAGCAGCTGCGGAGATTAACCTGCCACGATCGACCAATTTTTCATTAACTTATCATTTCTGGCGGGTGGGGGGGGGGTTAATTCAATTCTCCTCCTACTCTAAACGCTCGTACCGTTGCTTACAAAAAATGACTGCCTAGTAATCGCTAAGTCTCTAATCCAAGATTCAGTAAGGACAACCTGTATCACAAAACAATCTTTCTCATGCCCACCAACTTACCTCAAAACTGTTTTGCTGTTCCCGTAGTCTCGGAGTACCACTAAAAATCACAAAAGTAGCATTACTGTAAAAACAGCAGTCAGTATTTGTGTCACCAAAATTTGAGTCAGTGGTTGGGAACTCGTTAAAAAAAGGCACACAAAAAACAATTCATGTTTGTAACATACAACCCTAAACAACATCCAAAAAAACTATACGTGAGTGTCAGTAATTAGTAAACAGACTGTGAAAACAAATATACTTCGCAGTACTGGCACGAATTACAACGTACATCAATGACGTTAGCGGCGGGACGAGAGTGTAAAGTGTTTGTGCAAACTGTCAAATTACCAATACAGAAACGTCACTGACCAATTTGTGTCAGTATATTCATTTAAATAGCTGGAATATCCATCCGTCTATTCGAGTAATTTCCCGTATCCCCAGTAGCCACATCTACCCGCAATAGCAGAACGGAGGCAAAACAAAAGAAGCCGAATTAAACAAAATCTAAATCCTTCACTGCGACTGAACTAAATGAAACTTTCTGGGGCTAGCAGCCGCGTCAGTTGGTTGGAATGCGAGTAAACCGACTTTTCGAGAATCTGCCCTGTTCCCGCCATCAGAGAAATTGAACGCCTCGGACCAAACACCAGAACTCCGCGAAATGCAAGTCGACGTCCGTCGGTCTGTTTAGCCAACCTGCGTTTTGGCCCCATCGTTGAGAATAACAGACACCTAACACACTGGAGACTGCGCTTACGCTAACGACTTACCGTCGTGGTTGAAGACTTTGAATTGGACATACTAAGGTCTAGTGCTAGGGCTCTAGAAACGGGGCATCTCTCTCCGAGGGAGCTCTATGAGGGGAACCTGTAGGGAGGGCTCCTTTACTGGGGACCCCGAAAGAAATGCTAAGTAAGGCTCTGGAAATTGGTGTCTGTTTCCACAAGGGCCCCGCTTTTGGGGAACATGGAGGGACGCTCCTTTCCTAGGGTCTTCGAGGGAAAGGAAAAAAAAATTCTTTATTTAGGGTAATTTTTAAGACGAATTTGAGCTCTCTCCACTGGGGCCCCTGTTGGGGAACCTGGAGGGGGTTCGTTTACTGGGACTTTTTGAGAGAAAAAGAAAATACATATCTGGGTTCCTTTTTCTGGGACCCAGAGGACATTAAGAGTTTAAGTCTAGGGGCCATCTTAAACTTTAGCAAAGGAACAGGGCTTCCCTGAGCTGACATCAAATTACGGAGCACAAAGGGCCCCTTTATAAGGCCTAGGTGCATCGGGACTGTAAGGGCTCGAACCTAAACGCTAATCAATCAATCAAGGCCTTGTGCTGAAGAAACACAGGACCTTTTATACCATTTGTCCTATTTTATTATGAATATTATTTTGGCGGGGAGGGGGTATACTTTTTGTATTGGTGGCTCTCTGGGTTTTGCTGAAGTCATGCGACGGTGGACAGACACTGGTGAGCCGCTGTGCCTGAGGGGAAGTGCGGGCCGTGCCCCGTCTTTGCGTTCTACCCCGGCATTCGCCTTACAAATGAAGAAAAATCACATAAAAAAATCGGTCAGGGTAGCCGGAAAGTGCCTAGCTGAACGGCGTTGGCAGAGATTCGTTGAGTGGATCTGACCACCATTTTACGGGCGACCTCGACTGGCCTACTTCAGGTGAACTGAGTCAACCCTCGGTCAGCTTATCTACCGAGTTGCCGAGCCAAGGGATTCCCCCTTGCTTTCACAACCAACCAACGATCTAAGGGACCGAGACTTCGCTCGGTCTGCTTACCCATTCGTGTGATGGACCGCATCGCTGGGCTCAGTAAGAGCCGCCTTAAGCTACAACCGCGGATTGCGCTTACGCTAACGAATTTCCCGTCGCGGTTGAGGACTTCGACGTTGACAAACTAAGGATCAATGCTCAAGCTGCAGCAGGCCCTTATGGGAGGGGGGGGGGCATAACTTCGGTTGGAAGCCTTTCTGGGATTTGAACCCAGAGTGATCAGGTCTAAGATTAGACTCGCGGCGAAATTCAGGCACTTGGTGAAGCCGCCATGCCGTCAGATGCAACAATAACGCTTTGCAGCTCTCTAAACCTACAATGAGTATTCGCACGCAGAAGAGGCCAGAACAAGAAAGACGCTTATCTTTGTGTTTTGTGCGATTCTCCCGACAGCGTCTGTTTCCCTGTATGGCATTATAACCTGATGGGCTCAGTAATGCGGACGCAATGTTTACTGTGAGGTAGGCACTAAAGTTTCATACATCATTTGGAAGAATTTCGAAGCCCGCGAACCTTCCAACAGCAATTTTCTTTCGCAAATCTGGGAGCACTGAATAGGAAAACGCTGTTTAGGCGCGTTCGCAAAATTGAGAAAATCGGTTATTACCTTCGTCATGTCCGTCCGCCTCATCAAATGCAACAACTCGTCCCTCACTAGACGGATTTTCATGAAATTTGATATTTGAGTATTTTCCGAAAATGTCGAGAAAATTCATTCATTAAAATTGGACAAGAATAGAGGGTACTTTACAGGGAGACCAATATATATTTTTGATCATATCTCGCTCAGTTCTTCTTAGAATTAAAAATATTTCGGACAACAGTTGTAGAGAAACTCGAAACACACATTTTTTGTTCAATAATTTTATTTTCGAAAATCGTGCCGTTTATGAGATAATGTGGAAAAACAATGTAGAGCCGGGCAGGCCTCAGATGACAATATAACAAGGCGCATGCGCTCTGCATGCTGGATATGTAAGGCTACAGACACACACTCGGAATATGTAAACCTTACTGCTTTTCCACTGCAAGTGTGATTACACGAACGCGCCTCAATGTTAAGTTACACGTAAATTGCGTGTCTTGTATCCCCCCCCACCCCAGAAATAAGCGCAGTAAAGAAAGCTGGGTATGAGGAATCCATTAATTTATTAATCAGGGCGGTTTCTTTAAACGTTCATGTGAGAAACCCTGATTTCAAGCGGTGACAGTAACCACTAGTTACAGCCAGAGGGCAAACGGGATTTGGGCGAAATGGACGATATTTTATTACTGTTCAAGACGAAAACAATTTTGCTGCTTTTCACTTGGTAGGACAAACTGATTAGTGTATTTATAAAGTTTTGCCTCCATTTAAGTAGAAAATGAACGGGACAAGATATTTTAATGAAACAGAAAAAGAAATATGCCTACATCAATTATTTTCAAAGCCGCATAATTATTTTTCTATAATATGAACCACGCACTTCAATACACTCTCGCCAACGCTGCACTAGTTTTTTAAATCCGTCCTTAAAAAATTGGTGTTTTGTTTTTGAAACCATTTCCTCACTGCAGACTTCACCTTACCCGGCGTCTTACTGTACTCAAATCAACACACTGATCACCATAAACGGCTTGCATTCGTCTGTGAATTTCAATCGAAGGAACTTTTTCCACGGTTAAGAATTCAATAACAGCACGCTGTTTGAACCGGACGTCTGAAAACTCTTCCATTTGGATGTGTACTGGGTGAGGACTGTATGCATCTATGTGTTCAACGTAAGTATGATGGAAGAGAGATACCACGCGACTACACAGAACCGGTTTTATCCAGATATGTCTAATGTAAATAAAAATATTACAGTGGAGGCAAAACTTATCAGCCCAGCTAGGTATTATTTTTTTCGGTGGCGCAACAGCCCCAGATCGGGCCTAGGCCATCTCAATATTCAGGTTTCTACGTGACACGCAATTACACACACATACACACCGGCAGGACTCCTCTGGACGAGTGATCAGCTCGTCGCAGAGACCTCCACCTACACAACACACAACAAATACAAGACACAACCCATCCATACCCTCAGCGGAGCTCAAACCCGCGGTCCGGGCAATCAAGCAGCGGCAGACCCACGCCTTAGACCGCGGGGACACCCGGTTTGGCTATACAGTTTTACAGTCATGCATTACCGTTAACAGAACAGTCATGGTTTACTGACAGCATGAGTCAACAAAGCATTCCTAGCTAAATTTACGGAGTCACAAATTCACAATAAGTAACGCAGAACTATAAACAGTAATTAAACTTCTACAGCGCAGTGGTTAACTACATGTACCACCTGTTTTACATTAATAAACTATGCAGTCTGTTCACACGGTGCATTTATATTTCGTCTGGTTCTCACAACAAACCACCCTGAACACCATCAATCGACTGGTAATTAACAATCCACACGCATCCTTCTGTGTGGGGTAAGAACTGAACTTTCGTTATGTACACAGTGTACCAGCAGGAATCTGCCATACTTCGGGAGGTGCCTTAAATTTACTGACATCGATATAACCAAAGATAATTATATCCGAAAGTGAACGGTCATGGAAGTACAGGCCTTCTTGCGATTCACTGCGCAGGTCCGTCCTTCAGCCGACAGCCAAGCCAAGCCAAGCCAAGCCATACGCAGGCCAGTTCATGCTGTGTAAAGTACTTGGAACCCTACAGACGATTTGTAATAAACCAGTACGTGTTTCTCTGGCTCACTATCTTTATGCGAGTAAAATGTAAATTAGATGTTAAATATGAGTGTTTAAATTACAGGAACTACAAATCTCTCCTCCTTGTAATGTGTATTTGGTACTAAACAAACGTGTAACAGTTTTCGTTCACTAAATTTACTTGTTCAATATTTCCGTATCAGTTTCATGTCTTCGGATATAGGTAATGTCCTTTAATCAAGAGAATGCAGCTGACCTGGGTAGAGCCCCTTCACACTCGTGATGACGGTCAGGAAAAAACAAACACGTACAGATCTAGTCAAAAACCTTCTTTTCACTGGCCGCAATTTTAAGGGTGTTCCGTTTATAACAAGCCCAAAGTCGAATTTATGCACAAACTCTAACCACACATAACATTACAGAGAGTAGGCTGTATTACCTCACACGCAAAAAACACGACTGCACTTCAACCAAATGTATTTTTAACAGTAATACGTCGGTTACTGTTCACAAACAAGGGATGTACGGCATTCCCTAGCACAAACCATTGCCAAGGTCAACTGCAAACTCCTCAAACACTATCTGTATGTTTGGGTACATTCAAGTAATATAAAGTAAGGAATGTTCTCCCAAATCAGGGCAGATTCCTTCTGGTATATACCTAGTTTCACGTGTATGAAGGCCGGTCTTCAGTGGGTTAAAATAAATCCACAGAAAAAATAATAATTCTTTTAACGTGAAAGCAGCAGGTATAGCAATGTGGGCAAGGAGTCATATTCTACGTCGAGATAAACTAAAGAAAGAGTAACATACCTGGGTGCTGATGAGTCCTTAGACCGACCAGGATGGAAACAAGCTCGGAAACATGTCAGGGACGCGCGCGATTTCAACAACATAGAGAAGCGAGCTGTCATCAAGTTTTTTTTTTTCCTGCAAGGCAAGGTTCCGAAGGAAATTCACGCCATTCTGACAGAAACATCAGCTTGTTTCCTTCCTGGTCGGGCTAAAGACTTATCAGCACCCCTGTAAATGTGACGTCAATATGGTCTGTAAATTGGAATATACGAAAATAAAGCAGGAGGGAGAACGAACTGGGATGTTGATCAGTATGCGTTCTACTCGTACTGTACAACAGCGAATCCGATCCAGCCAGAACGTTAAATGGCGACTGCAGTCAGTACTACTTTGAGACAGGATTAACCGGCAGCGACGGTGAATTTCGGCTAACACTGATCGATTCGGTACCATCGACATACCTCTTATTTCTAACCGAAATACTGCAGTAAACAGTCAATGCAGTGAACAGCTCATTACAGAACACAGGCCTGTAGCGTCTTCGTAAAGCGTACAATACAAAATATAGGCAGTTCTGAAAGTGGCTGGCCACTTACCGCAGTTTCTTCGCATACAGCAGCAGTGGCAACAGCTGTGGTATCCGTCTTCTCGCCTGGTCCGTTGGCCAGACGTTTGGACAGGAACTGAAAAAAAAATGAGAATATGGAAATGGTCCAAAAGTTGAAACAATTTTTTTTACATTAAAATACCAACTAATTGCACATTATTTTAATTCACTTTATAAACACACACGCTACAATACGTAGGTCTAATCCATTAAAATTTATATCACTCCTACATGTTTCAATCCTAAAGGATCATCATCAGGGAGTAAATGTTCCTCTTTATGATGTTATTGAATGTTTCTGGTTTTGTTGATATTATTGGTGTGGTGGCGGCATGCGTGTGGATGTACAGGTTATGTTACGTTTGGCTGGTCTGATCGTTGCCTGTCCTGTGTAGTTATGCATGCATGCGTTGCCTGTCCTGTGTAGTTATGCATGCATGCGTTGCCTGTCCTGTGTAGTTATGCATGCATGCATGCGTTGCCTGTCCTGTGTAGTTATGCAAGCATGCATAACTACACAGGACAGGCAACGACCAGACCAGCCAAACATAACATAACCTATACATCCACACGCATGCCGCCACTATAACCAATAATATCAACAAAACCAGAAACATTCAATAACTTCATAAAGAGGAACATTTACTCCCTGATGATGATCCTTTAGAATTGAAACATGTAGGAGTTATATAAATTTTAATGGATTAGACGTACGTATTTTTACGTGTGTTTTACAAAGTGTATTAAAATAGGGTGCAATTAGTTGGTATTTTAAGGTAAAATTGATAATATTGCACGGCAACAAAAATGAAAAAAAAAAGTTGAAACCATTAATTAACCTTTCAAATCCTAGCGGTTTCTTTACGTGCCACCAGGTTTAATATTAAAAAATTCTACACGGTGCTCGCTTTGCGTTGATTGTTTTGTACGAATCTCAGAAGAGACAGCGACTTTCGCTGTATGCGTCATTAAGTGACTGGATTTTATAACCATGGTGGAAAGTGTTTACAGCGCGGTACGGACTGCTTCCTTATATAAAGCACATTACGTTTCGTCTTTAGAAGTTTAAAAGAACCTACTTTGGCATAGCTTGTCTGTTTTTGGTAGACTTCTGATATGCGCAGTGCAGGGATGAAGAGCCCTGATAAAGGCAGCATGGCATAGTTCAGGTATCGGCCATCGCAGTCAGATACCAAGAACTGATGTCCTCTAATGAGTGAGATGTTATTGAGAATTCTGCGTACCCACGCTAACACGTTTGTGTGTAACAACACACACACACACACACACACACACGCACACATGGGCCTATCCACTACAAATTCATACAGAACAGTAAAGTCTGCGACCGAAGATACAGGAAGTTCAGAAGCGTATGTACAGTGAAACAATTCGGTGCGTTTGGGTCACTTTGTAGCAATGCAGTTACGAAAATACGCGTACTGGACACAAAACGTGTGTACTGGACATACATGTGCAATGGGCATAAAATATGTATAATGGACATAAAATGTGTACTGGACATCATAAAATGTGTGTACCGGGCATACACTATGTGTACTACACATAAAATGTGTACTGGAAACAAAATATGTGTATTGGACATAAACGATATGTACTGGACATCAATAGGTGTATTGGACATAAAACATGTATACTGGAAATAAAACATGTGAAATGGACATAAATAAGTATACTGGTCATAGTGTCCTGGACATCGTAAAATATGTATACTGGTCATAAAGTGTCCTGAACATCATAAAATGTGTACTGCACATAAAATATGTGTACTGGACATCATAAAACACATGTATTGGGCATAAAATATTTGTACAAGACATAAAATATGTATACTGGTCATAAAGTGTGTCCTGGACATCATAAAATATGTGTATTGGACATCATAAAATACATCTAATGGACATAAAATATGTGTACAAGACATAAAATATGTATACTGGACATAAAACATGGGAAAATGGACTTCAAACATGTGTACTGAACATAAAGTGTGTGTACTTCACAAAAAGTACGTGTCAATCCTATCCACCACTTTGCTCAAAGCATCTTCCGCTCCGACAAATATTTAGCACGTTACGCCCGACAAGCATGCACAACAATTGTGTCAGATTTTAGCTTAAGTTGGAATATGGCGGCTACAAACAGCCGTTAAACTCCCATTCATGAAAATTCTGTTCGTCTCTTCTCCGAGTTCTTAAGAATGGAGACACACAAACACGGGGAAGCACATGTGCGCATGTCTATCAAATTTATCATTACTAAAACACCAAGAACTAAGCAGTTCCAACTGGCACACAGCTCTCTTTTGAGAACCGTTGCCGTACTGAGACAGAAGTCCGAACACCCCACTCAGTGACTAGGACAGCGGCGTTGGTGACCGAGAAATCAGTGTTCGGTCACCTCCAAGAGAGAGGGATGCCAGTCCGTTCTCCAAAGTGTCCAGCCCAACTCCAGGGCGCCACAGCTTCCTATCCAATGGGTACCGGGAACTCTCGCGTAGGGGGTAAAGCGACCGTCACGTAATCCTAACCAATCATCTCCATCTATTCATTTGTATTTCATCACCGAGTTTTTGAGTGCCCGCCACTTGTCCCTATCCTGAGCCATATCAATCCAGCCCATGACCCCCCCATTCCACTTCTTGAAAAAACATTTTAATATTATCCTCCCATCTATGCCTGGGTTTCCCAAGTGGTCTCTTTCCCTCAGGTTTCCCCACCAAAACGCTGTATGCACCTCTCCTCTCCCCCATACGTGCTACATGCCCCGCCAATCTCATTCTTAGCTGTTAACTTCTCAAGAAAGACTGTGCTGCTTGGAATTAGTGAGATAGTTAACGCTTCATCCGAAATTGAAGACTGAAAAGAACGTAAAATTCAGTCACTTTTATTTACATGGTTCTTGATCACAAAAGCATTGACTGCCTAGGCAAATTATTATCCTCCCAAGAACTCTGCTATACAGAAGAGGCGGACAGCAAGTCTATGCACCTGCCCAGACAAAACAATCGTGACGTCCTCCTCTGAATACACCGCTGTAACAAGGTGAAATGTTGCAGCACGTCGTCTTTATTACACAGTATCATGTGGTAGGTAGCTCCTTTCTGCGTCTCTGGTTTGGTTAGCAAGAAACGACAACAGGTTTCGACAGAGCATAAGCGAAGTACTGTCAGCGCAGTAAGCATGTGTGACCTCACGATGGCAAGAGAACACGGCATAGAAGTTACATGGCAGTCTATAATCGTAAGACACCATAATATTTTCCGCATAGTTTAAGACGTAATCCGGCGACAAACGGGCTCTTTCCTTATTTCAGGTCCTGCAGCTTGCACACGTAAATAGAATCTGTGCCTTCAGGAAAAAGGTGCTTGTCTTCAAAAACAACGCCTACCACAGGCCCACCCAGTCCGCAGTATTTTAGACAATGATAATCCCAACAACTGCACAATACTACTTAACTTACATTCTTACTTACTTACTTACTTACTCCATGGAGCAGAGCCCTTCTTAAGAAGCTAACCGGTTTTCAGCTAGTCAAGAAATTCCCCGAATTTTATGGAACCCGACAGTTCATTGCCGCAACCACAAGTGCCCGCGACCTGTCCCTATCCTGAACCAGATCGACCCAGTCTATGCCCCCACATCCCACTTCCTGAAGATCCATCTTCATATTATCTTCCTATCTAAGCCTGGGTCTCTCAAGCGGTCTCTTTCCCTCAGGTTTCCACACCAAAACACTGTATACGCCTCTCCTCTCCTCAATACGCGCTACATGGCCCGCCCATCTCAATCTTCTCGATTTTATCACTCGAACAATATTGGGTGAGCAGTACAGATCATTAAGCTCCTCATTGTGTAGTTTTCTCTACTCCTATATTACCCCATCCCCTTTAACTGCACAATAAGTTGATACAAAAATATACAATAAAATAGTAGGCCTCATACAAGTTTTGGCCTTTTGCGGACATCTTCAGGGAGGTATTCGACAAGAAAAACACGAACATTAACGAATACCTCCCCAGAGATGGACGAAAAAACCTAAACATGTAGAAGGAAACTATTTTATTGTATATTTTTGTATCTAATTATTGTGCATTTGTTGGACTAAAGACTGTAAAATTATATATATATATATATATATATATATATATATATATATATATATATATGGACAATATTAAATCCGTAGTTTCATTTTCCTTGCTGAGACGTTTGATATGAGAAGATATCTTGTAACCTTGCCCCTGGAAAAGGAGAGATACACTACCGAAGTGATCTGGAGCACCTATGAGATGTATATTTATGGAGACATATAATACATTACCGCCAGTCCCAGTGGCCGCGCGGTCTAAGGTGTAGGTCTCTGGCGCTCGCGTACTGAGATTGTGGGTTCGAATCCCGCTGGAGCGTATGGATGACTTTCTATTTTGAGTGTTTTGTGTTGTTAGGTGGAGGTCTTTGTGACGAGCCGATCACTCGTCCAGAAGATTCCTGCCGAGTGTGGTGCGAGGTTGTGTATGATCCAGAAACTGCGTTGGACTGTATGATCCAAAAACCGCGTTGGACCGCAGCGCAATAAAAAAACATATTACAGTACCAGGTCAATTTGTAACTAGACAGGCAATAAACGTGAAACATAACAATGAGTCGCGTTCGTGTAACCATTGTTTCATGTGAAAGGCAGTAAGCATTACATATTCCGAGTGTGTCTTTGTAGCCACAGGTATCCAGCATAGTCTACATGCACCACATTAGCATGTGTAATCTGTCTGGCTGTACAATTTTTTTTTCTTCACATTATCTCATAAATGGTACGATTTTCGAAAAAAAGAGTTACTGAACATAAAATGGGTGTTTTGATTTTCTCTACAATTTTTGCCTGAAACATTTCCCATTCCAAAAAGAAGAAATGAGCGAGATATGGCCAAAAATGTATACTGGCCTTCAAGTAAATTACCCGTAATATTTGTCAGATTTGGACGAAACATGAATCTGTCAGATTTGGACGAAACTTGTATTTGCCAGATTTGGACGAAACTTGAATTTGCCAGATTTGGACGAAACTTGTATTTGTCAGATTTGGACAAAACTTGTATTTGTCAGGTTTGGACGAAACTTGTATTTGCCAGATTTGGACGAAACTTGTATTTGTCAGATTTGCACGAAACTTGAATCTGTCAGATTTGGACGAAACTTGTATTTGTCAGATTTGGACGAGACTTGAGTTTGTCAGATTTGGACGAAATTTGAATTTCTCAGATTTTGACGAAACTTGAATTTCTCAGATTTGGACGGAACTTGTATTTGTCAGGTTTGGACGAAACTTGAATTTGCCAGATTTGGACGAAACTTGAATTTGTCAGATTTGGACGAAACTTGTATTTGTCAAATTTGGACGAAACTTGTATTTGTCAAATTTGGACGAAACTTGAATCTGTCAGATTTGGACGAAACTTGTACTTGTCAGATTTGGACGAGACTTGAATTTGTCAGATTTGGACAAAACTTGAATTTCTCAGATTTTGACGAAACTTGAATTTATCAGATTTGGACGAAACTTGTATTTGTCAGATTTAGACGAAACTTTAATTTGCCAGATTTGGACGAAACATATTTGTCAGGTTTGGATGACATTTGTATTTGCCAGATTTGGACGAAACTTGTACTTGCCAGATTTGGACGAAATTTGTATTTGTCAGATTTTGACGAGACTTGAATTTGTCAGATTCTGACGAAACTTGAATTTTTCAGATTTTGACGAAACTTGTATTTCCTCGACATATTTTCAAAAAATTCTCAAATATAAAATTTCATGAAAATCTGTCCAGTGGGAGCAAAGCTGTTCCATGCGGACGGACAGACAGACAGACTGAGAGACAGACACAACGAAGCTAATAGTAACTACTCGCAATTTTGCGAGAACGCCTAAAACCGTTCCAAAAATTGCGACAACCACATCTTTATTGCACATAATGTATAAAAAATACAAAGATTTATACATACAAGTATTATCGAATTTCATGTTGCCCGCGTGCAAAATAAAATATCACACACGGCAGGTACTGGTTTACCACAACCTGAAGTGGCCAGACAACGCCACCACCAATGTCAGAGTACCAGCATCCTGTATAGTAAGTAATACGGTAAGGTTTGTTTACATCACGATCTACTGGACTATAAAACGGATGTTTTCAAGGTAGACATTTTTAGAAAGATTCTGATTAAGCACTGGTGACAAATCTACTTTGTTTTCATTAAACTCCTTTTCAAAAAAATTAACAAACAAATTAACGTTAAACATTATAGTGCTCCCCCTACCGGAAGCAATGGTAAGTACACGAAATATGTTAGCATCCTTCGGCCTCCGGTGGTGGCAGCACACAATCGTAAGAGGCGTGCACGAGCACTGCAGAGCGGCGGAAATTACTGGCCCTACAAAAGCTGTCCTTACACCCAGCATTCGGCTGTGTCCATAGGATCCTGCCATTCCGTTCACACTGCACAGAAGACGATTTCAGTTCAAAATCACATTTGCAATGACAATCAGTAAAGCTCAAGGGCAGATGCTTAAACGTTTTGGAATAAAAGCACCAACGTCCGTTTTTCCCAACGGCCAAATCTATGTGACACTTTCCCGACCCTCTTCATTTGACAACGTCGATGCTGCAATTATTGAAGGGCATCGACCGCGTATACAAAATAACAGCTTGGTAACATAAGACTTTGTATATCGAAAAGTGCTTTAAAGCTTCATATACATAAATAAACGTGGGCCGGGATAGCTCAGTCGGTATAGCGACTCGCTACGGGCTTGACCGTCCGGGGATCGAATCCCGGTGGGGGGCGAGATTTTCCGAATCCGTCTAGACCGGCCCTGGGGGTCCACCCAGCCTCTATACAATGGGCACTGGAAATTCCCGGGGGTAAAGCGGCCGGGGTACGGCGTTGGCGCCGAGGTTAAGGAAAGAGTAGAGCTAAATCTCTACTCCCCCTCTGGGCCTTCGTGGCCTGTTCTAGGGTGAACTTTTTACCTTTTTTTTTTACATTTACATAAAAATAAACTCTGTTGTTTATTTTACTGTTGCTACGTGCGAATCATTCGCGCGGGTACTAGTCCAATAAAATATTAGTATAGGGCTCGAGTAATAAGCTGTTTGACATTAAGGTGACATTAAGTATCGCATGAAGAATGATCAGGATTTCCCCTGGAGCAACTTGTTCGCCTGCTAAACTAACCGCGTGACCCTGATAGTTCTCGCCAGTCATATTAGTACATTTGGCAGCAACTGTTAGCACGACTGACCTGTACTTTACGTCAGTTACTTTCAAGAAAGTCGAACTGTTGGTGACCATCGGTACATGACTGCACGGTTAAAAATAAACGCCGCATAACTTACAGTTCTTGACTGTTTGTGCATGATTATTTTTATCAAACAAGCCAGTATCTTGAGCTACAGGTACATCCGTCCTTCATTATCATAGTTTGTACCCACTGGAATAATAAATAAGTTGTACAAAATGTAACCGCAGTAATACAATTCTGGTTATTCTGCTACTCTTTGCTTTAAGTGTATTCAACCCCCCCCCACTAAAATGGTGACTGCAAACACGGTGTGTATTCTTATTCTCTCGGCAAATTCTGTTAAAGATATTTTTCACTCCAACAAATATCAGGTAAACTAAACAGAGACCGTCGATCACAGCTATAGTTATTTGACAAAGTTCATTGCCAAACCACGTGCTAAATGTTTCGACTTGTAAAATATATCATCAGGTACCCATTAATGAAGATACAAAATGCTTACATTAACAATTGATTTGGTAAGGGCAACTGAAATCTCAGTTATAAAACGTATTAGATATTTTTAAAAAATATTTAGAGACAAGCTGGGCGGCAGCAGAAAAGCGTGCTACGTCTTAGTCTTAATCTTAGATAATATTTAATATCAAAAATGCTTAAATTACCAGTTTGTTGGGTGAGGGCAACTGAAATCTCAATTTAAAAACGTATTAGATATTTAAAGACCGCCTCTGTGGTCTAGTGGTCAGAGTTTCTGGCTACAGATAGAGGTCCCGGGTTCGATCCCCGGCGCTACCAGATTTTCTGAGTAGTAGTGGGTCTGGAACGGGGTCCACTCAGCCTC
>Ga0123354_10002211_pt1 | contig 25292 bp, 13 predicted proteins | sample TergutLab28metaG_2_FD_97872 | JGI IMG/M metagenome (GOLD analysis project Ga0123354, IMG submission 97872) | Labiotermes labralis P4 segment gut microbial communities from Petit-Saut dam, French Guiana - Lab288 P4 | ecosystem: Host-associated > Arthropoda: Insects > Digestive system > Gut ...
AGGTCCAAATATTCTCCTCAACACCATGTTCTCAAACACCCTCAGCTTCCTTTCCTCCCGCAATGTCAACGACCAAGTTTCACACCCATACAAAACAACAGGCAAAATTATAGTTCCATATATGTTGATATTTAAATTTTTGGATAGCAACCTGGAAGACAAAAGCATACGAACTGAAAATGTCTCTGCCACCGCTGAAGAAACAATAAGACTCAAAATCTGAGACGGCTTTTGGAAACGAAGTCATGATCCAGTTGGATGAACATCGCTTCTTAAACATACTAAGGGTTGGAAATACAAAGCCTGGCATTCCGTTTTTGTAACAATACAGAGTAAGAATGAAGGCTACCGCCAACTTCCTAACGCTCTGAAACGTAAACAAAGAGATGCTCTCGGAGATGTTACCAACATTTACGGAGAAGCATCACACATCCGCGACCGACGTGAGAACAAGAGGTCATTGTCACTGCCAGCGACCTTGTCACTTTTTTTTATTGTCATGTCGTCATACATGAAGAATAAGCAGAAAAGCTATTAAAATACCTGTGATAGTTTGAATATTGCACCACAACAGGCCACACCTTTTGTACGAACTACAGTCACAGTTGCTGTCTCAACGGCGATGGTGGGGCAGACTACCACACAACACAGCATCCGCACCCTTTGTACTGAGTTTAATTTTAGGAACAACCAGACTCGAAAAATCTCCTTCGCTAGTCACGTGTCCCTGTTCCCCCACTCAGCAAGCTCCCCTCCAGCGCTCTACGTCTTGGTTTCGCTTGTTTAATATAGCATTCGGTTTACAAAAAAATGTGTCCAATGTATGAACTGCTGTGCTAATGCCTAGTCGAATACAAGGCTTGCGTTTGTTATAAGAACTCAAGGGAAAACATTCATAAAATTCTTTTTCCGGCCTAATTCAAATATCACTGTTGTTCAGGTAACAGCTGCGCAGGAAGCAAAGGTGCCTTTTCAGCGGTTTTAAAAATATGAGTAACCACGCAGTGAATTCCAGTTACTTAAAACGGCCCCCCCCCCCCAAAGTTTTTTTTTTTACTCGTAACTGTACAGAACACTGCAGATTATGAGTCATCACTAGTCCAGTTCAATGCTTCTAGAACGGCAGCCCACTAAGCTAGCTAACTTCACGCAACCCAGTCCTTCAGAGAAGCTAACAACAGTCCTTAAGCTAGCCCAGAAATTCCCCGCATTTTATGGAACCCAAAGATCCACTCAAGTGTTCACAACAGTAAGACACTCGTCCCTATCCTGAGCAACACGATTCGGTGCCCTCCAATACTACTTATTCAGGATCCTCCATCTATTCCTAGGTCTTCCAAGGAGTCTGTTTCCTTCAACCACAACCCTGCATACATTTCTCCGTTCTCCACAATACATGCCACATCCCCCGCCCGCCTCATCCTACTTGATTTGATAACCCAAACAAAACCCGCTGAGCAATACAAATCATGCAGCTCCTCACTACGCAGTTTTATCCATTACCTTTTACTTCCTCCCTCTTAGGTCCAAATATCTTCCTCAGCACCCTTTTATACCCCCCCCCCCACCTACGTACTGCCTCTTACTATGCAATACCAAGTTGCACGGCCATTCAAAACAAGCGATATAATGGTTTGTATATTTTAATTATATTCCTAGGCTGAAAGCAGACCTATTATGGACTGATTGGCAGCAGGCGTTTCCAGAATTGAGTATGCTCTTAATTTATACAAACAGTTTCGATTGTTAATGTCGTCCCCAAATATTTGAACTATGCCACATTTTCAACGGATTCTTCAACACCTTCGGGCTGCGAATGTGACCTGCATTCTCTTCTTCCGCATTTATTCTAGATCAGCCTCCTTCCTAGATTCTAATAAAGCTTCTGTGTTGTTCTTTACATACATTTTCAACCGACATATACGTACTGACATCGTCAGCGCAGACCAGTTGCACAGCCCCGTCACCACAGCCTGGCGCGTCCTCAGGTTGCGGATGAAACAGACGGTCTCCCGACGTGAAGGGTAGCTTAAAGTGCACCAATAATCAGTGGAGGTCATATAACAAGGGGTGGTCTTCAAGCTTGGTCGTTAGGCTAGGTGCTAATTAAGTCCTCACATTAAAAAAATCAGCATGTTAACGAATGTTATACGACGATTTCTGTAGTGTGATGTGACGTCGTATAGCCTGACAGAAGTGAACCGGCACTTTAAAGCAGCGTTTCCCTGCATTTTGTCCATGGATAAACCCCTAAAATAATGTCGATACCCTGAGGACCTTATTTTAATAAGTTAAATTACCCCCCACACTATGCTACATGTTTCGGCCTGTAATAATACTTTTTACACTGTACGTTCTGCGTGATATTTTAACACTATAGCAAGAGTGAATGCAAGAAGGCGCCCCTTGAATTTTTATCGCATTTTCCTGTAGGTAATTTGTGTGGATGGCCTAAGTACATACCAAAACAAAGAGTATACATGCGAGGGCAATTAAACTTAATAAAAGAAACGTATGTAACGCCTGAACAGACGTGGTTTGTTTGCCAGATAATTAACAGGCAGATGGCACTACACGGCAATTATTTCAGGATTGCCAATTGCCAAGCAAAAATTCGCCCGAGATATTTTGAGAGACATTTGGAATGTTCCACTGCACTTTAAAGTATTTATATATTTATACCACGATTTCTCGCCAACCCCCCCCTCCCCCAATTTTGAGAAAGTTGTTGTTGTTGTTGTCGTCGTCGTCGTCGTTGTTTTTGTTTTTGTCGTCGTCGTTGTCGTTGCTGTGGCTGCTGCTGTCGTCGTCCTCCACCTATTCCAGCCAATACAGTCCGTTCTAGACCCTGGCTTCCAGTTCTATCTTCCTCCATTCCCGACGGTCTCCGGCATTTCACTGCCTGCCTGTTTTGATGTTTCCATCACATTTAAATCCTCTTCACCTTCTTTCCTCCATACTTTACGTGGTCTTCCTCTTTCCCTTGTTCCTTCCAATGTAGCTGTTGCAATCTGTATAGTACTAAGTTAATTTCGAGCTAATTTACAGAGTACGTCCTCCATTTCAGCTACTCAGAAACACATTACTTAACCAAAGGGAACTTTTACTGGCCATTCAAAGAAAATATTAGCATAACATTTAGTAATTTCTGCATCCCGTTCCTAGCAACGGTGCGATCCATTTCCACCCAGCACAATGATTTCCGCAAATGCGGAAGGTGAAAGATGCGTTCTGAGGGTTATTTTGCACAATCACTAGTGCCAGACAAGAGGTCCTATGGGGTGAATGACGATATAATGAAAACAAAATTCGTTTCCTGAAAATTCCCCGACGGCAAATGACGAAGAATACGGTGTAGTCACGTCTGATCTCTTGAAAACAAATGGCGAGAAGGTACTTGGCAACAGCAGCAAGCCTTAACTATATACGCCACGAAGTCAATTAATTTCGCTGACTGCTTCAGCGAATTCGGCCTTCCCAATCCCTACTCAAACCTGACGACCAGACATATTTGTGCATAAATTGCATCTAAATAAAACGTCAACCACAACTAAAACTTATATTATCAGTATGTAATATTTATTACACAATGTTTCGACCGGCTTGACCAGCTTCAGGTAATAAAAAATAAACACGTTTGGGAGATTAATTGCAACTGACAATAAAAATTTCTGCTGTGAATGACGGTTTACTCTAATACAATTTACATATTGTCACAACGGGATGTACAGAATAAAAATTATATTTGTACCTATTGTTTAGCATGCGCGTGAAACGCGTCTTTCGCTCTAAGCAAAGAACAGAATGTTTGGCGTTCGAGAACGGACTGACCGAAGAATCGTGGTTCTATTCCCAGCAGGGGCGAAATTTTTCTCTACTCCAAAGCGTCCGGATTGGTTCTGGATTCCGCCCAGCCTCCGATTCAGTGGCTAGCGGGGTAAATCGACCGGCACGTGAAGCTGGTCACTCACCATCGAGTGTAGAGACTGAGAAATGGTTTACTGTACCACCACTTCCCCTATACGCCTTCATGGTGTGCACATGAGCATATCTGCGAAGTAACAGTAAAATGGGGAAAATGCACAGAAAGAAACGCCATAATTTGCAGTCTTTTCCAGTCAATACTAAGACGATTACGTTACGGAAATGATGGGTACATGTAGCACGCAACGGGAGACGATCAAGTCGCACAAACCTGTAGCAGAAGAACCTAAACGATGCCACTTATGAGCAAAGAATTAGGACGTGAGGGTTTTTATGGATTCAACTAGCTCAGGATAACAACTAGATCTGTGATCTTTTCAACGCGGTAAGATACCTCTTGGTTTCATGACAAGGCCTTCTTGACCAAATCAACGACAGTGAGCCTCTGAGCAAGAACTCTTATTCGCGATGTCGGATTAGGTTACGGTTTGAAACGTGTGGACAGGGACAGCGGAGCCCTCTTCAAGTTAGACTAAAACCGCATACAACCCGAATTCAAGTCTCAACTAACTAAAAGGTCGTTCAGTCACCCAAACCAACATATTCAAGAATGTAAAGTTTGCTACATGTTCCGGTTACAAGTAACCATCATCAGGCAGACATTGCAGTAGGCTACATGGACATGACATGTTCAGTGCCACTGTAAGCACTGAACATGTCATGTCCATGTACTTCAATGTCTGCCTGATGATGGTTAATTGTAACCGGAACATGTAGCAAACTTTACATTATTGAATATATTGTTGTGTTTTGACTGAACGACTTTTTAGTTAGTACAACAACACAACGGGACGGCTCCTATCAAAAATCTTTAGCCAGTCAAGTCTGAACACCTCTTTACCTAAATGCCCGACACTCTACACGCTCAGAAATCCACTGCGTGCGCGCGAATTGCATAGACGTTTTGTTGACAAAAACGGAGAAGTATGTAGCCGGTTACTATTAAAAAATACGTAGATTCCTTGTCAGCAATGGAAATGCTGCCCAAAAATCAGTTTTGACCAATCAGGGGGCGGATGCCGAGGTCCTACTACTTAATGTATGCTACCTACTAAGTCAAAAAAATGTCAAAAATCTCAGGCTTGCCGCATATTGGACGCCCCAAGAGGAAGGCAATAAATACCTCCTGGAATATCTCCTTTTGCTTCGTTTGGTCACAGTCCACTGAACGTTACGGCAAATATTTTGTGGCGTCTTACTCGTTCGCGCAACACTGTGCACGCTGAACACTTGGCTCAACTGCAGGAGCAGTCCTCCAACTTCTGCGTAACACTACGTACATGATTTGATTGCAGACGTGTAATTTGTCACCGGGTCGATTGTTATCACATGACAGGATGATGTCACGACGTAATGTCTTGAAGCGTCCCCATGCGTAAGACAAACAACCACAGAGGTCTGAACATGGTCGCGGTTTCAGTTGATGGATGGGTCCGCAGCCGACACTGGATCATCCTACCAATGGAGATGCCGGTTAGAAATGTATGTTCGGTAGCAACTGTCAGCGACAAGATAGGACGCCAAGATCGATTCAAAATCATAAACAGTGGGTCGCAGTTAAAACACGCCACCACGTCACATACTGATATACACCGTTTGCAAACCAGACGCATTTCAGCCTTGTTGCCCATATAACGAACTGCATAACCGCACCGCCCCTGGAAAGCTAAGAGCTACTCATCTTCCCAAAAAATTTGTATGAATGGTACGCGACTAGAGGCCACCACCTCACCTTTGCATTTTTTGGTTCAATTCAATAAAAAAAAACCACGCAATATGGTGGGCGCACGAACCTTTGAAGTGGGAGAAGCTTCGGTGCTATTTAGTAAAAGCACCTAACACACGTCACAAGAGACAATTACATATCACATTAAATCGCATGTGACCTTTGTTCCAATATTTTGTTTCCATAACGTAGAATAACGTGGAGGTCACGAAAAATTTGTATGTAGCGTTCGGCCTTACAGTAATATGTAATTAACCCCCGGAGCCAATAATGTGAGATTCTGCATGGAGATCGATTGCAGCCACGGGGTACTTAACACTTTCACTACGAAACACATTTAATGTGTTAACAATTACAGACGTGGCAATGTTTGAAAAATGAGATTATATCTGGCAAATCTGAAGGCGGCCTGAGATCTTCAAGAGGGAGAATTATGCACAGAAATGAATACTTAAGTTGCATAGTTACGGATATTTACTTCAAGCCTCCACACACAGTCTCACGCGTAGGAAGGATGGCGGTTGCTGTAAATTTCGGTGTCTAGTCGGTACTTACCTGCAAAAAAAGAAAAATATAAATTACAAGGGTTAAAAAAAGTAACAAAATGCCACAAAAGATGTTGTTATGGTTCCGAAGGATCTAATGCCTATTATGACGGAACATACTTCACAAGACGAAAGTGTAACTAATTCCAGTTAGAAGGCATAAAATGGCCCTGTATTCACGTTGCACGATCTGCCCTGCAAAATACAATGCAAAAACAGATTTCGCCAGATTTTAATATTAAATTATTTCTCTTCACCGCCCCTGTTTTAAACTTCCATGGACTTCCTAGTTTTACACTCCTAACAGGAGAAACCGAGCGCACCTCACGCCAAACCGAGTGCACGAAACGCGCGCCAAACCGAGCGCACCTAACACGTCGAAATGGCGCACCTAACGCGCCGAAAAGAGCGCACGTAACACGCGCCAAACCGAGCGCACGTAAAACGCGCCAAACTGAGCGCACCTGACACGCCGAAACGAGCGCACCTCACACGCCAAATCCCACTGTAAATACACAACAGATGATGTTCTTTTCAGTACAAACTGCAATGTATGGGAGCATAAAATACTTATCAAAATTAGGCCGTCTGTTGTAAAACAGAGTTACCCAAACTTCGGCCCGTGGCGATGTTCAGTTGCTATTATATTAGTAAAAAACGGCGATGACTGCCTTACGGTTAACGAAACGCCACGCCACTAAGATACATGGCGGAGTGGCGTTTCACACGAACCTCGGCACCAGATGGTCAATGGTTAGCTCTGGCCGCTTTACTTCCGGCACCCGAGCCGGTCCAGGCACTTCGAAGAGAAAAATCTCGTCTCTACAAGCAACTGATTTTTAATCGAAAAAATCAAGCAAAATGAATATAATCTCATATTGTGTAGCACACCCAAGGTTCAAAAGCAGCTTCCGGATGCATGGGTGTACAATCTAAATGCACCACGCCTACATCTCGATATGAAACATTGTTGAGTGGCCCACTTGAAATTAGGCTGGCGCCACCCTAGCTGTCTAGTGGACAGTACTAGAAGAATCCTAGATTAACAGCAACAGACACTAATCTTAGGACAAAAATCTGTCAGTACAACAATCAATCACCTGCACTCGGGAGCACAGCCAAATACCGAAACGTCACGTACATCGCATATACCACAGACAGTGGACAAAGTCCAGCACAATTCATATTAACGCCTGTGATTTCTGTCGTTACATATGTCAGCACGTAATTACTAATAGAAGCAGCAGTTGACAGCAATGAACTGCAGCGAGAAGTATACTGTGACAATATTCTAGTGTCCGTCTTTGTCTTTACGTGGAAACACCGCTTAGTGTATCCTTTCTTGCGTCACTGACTCGGTTTCAGTGACGGCCCTTTAAAAAAATCTGGCGAACTGTACACTGGTACAGTTTACTATCTCAATACAAAGGTAGCTCCTTTTTAAAAAAATTCAAAGCTCCAGCACGCAACTCATATTAGTGAAATCGTGGTCTCACAAAATGTCATTCAAGGATCATAGTATGAGTATTGGCCTGGAAGTGGAAGGCAGTGAAATAGGTACAGTGTAACGAGGTACGCATTAACATACCCAAAAATGTCCCGAAATTTAATTGCTCTTTATGTTGGTACAATAAATCTACCACTGTCACAAATATCGACCACCTCTTACTGACAAAACTGAAGTGCAGATTAAAGTTTGTGTTTATCTGAAGTGCCGACCAGAAAATATATTGTACCCCGATACCTTCTTTCAGTTACAAGCGCGTCAGCTAAATGTGTGATTTTTTAAGAGTTAGTTTAGGCCCTGTCTTAAGAACAAAATGCCACAGATCTGAGTTACATGTCGCCGCTAATGACTCTAGCTGTCCTTCACAAAAATTACAAGCATAATTAAAGCACTGTGGAATGGCACTGCTGTCCGACCGTACACATATTTCATCGCCAAACTACTGAATGGACCTGGACTAAATTAGGCACTGGCAGTCAACACTACACGCCATCAGACGAATTTAATTTTCGCTCCAATCTGTCCGTTGTCACACACACAAGCCTATTTTTTTACAAAGCACGAATGAAGCCTTGCTGCGTTTGCACAAAGGCATATTTATTCAACGTCCGTCACATACAACGTTAAAATTTACGGGCGACTAATTTCGGCTCTAGCTTCGAGCCTGCAGAATAACTGTAACACCTCTTGTATGTCACGGATATTGAATAAATGTACTTGTGTGATCTGATGTACAAACGAGGATGTCTCATATAAAGCAAAAAACCTGCCGTGTTTGCAACAAAAAAAAAGTCGTAGTACAATGGATTTGTAGATGACAAAACCCGGACCTCTTTGAAACATTTTTCGAAACTGTGAGTACCTCATGAAATGCAACGAAAGATGCAGAACTCATGCAGTGTGTCTGTGATGTAATTATTCGACTGATAAGATGGGTGGAGGACGTGGCACGAATGGGGGGGGATACACACACGGTTCTGGTGGAAAAATCCGAAGAGGCCATTTGCAAAACCTAAGCGTGGAGGGAATATTAAAATTGATCTGCAATATAATGGGAGGTGATGAAAATTCATCTGACTCGGAATAGGACAAATGACAACGTATTTTGCATACGGTAATAAACCTTCGGGTTGCACAAAATGTGGCGAATTTTGTAACCGGCTGAGGACCTAGTTACCAGCTTCTGAAGAATGACTTGCTCCAGGGAACTGCACAGTACACTTGCTACACCAGACTTATAACCCGAGATGAATGAAGTGGGCTTCATACACACACACACACAACAGCCTTACAGGTCTTGTTGCATTATTCATTTATTTACTTATTTGTGGTGGCTTTTGATGGCGCGTTCACCAGTTCGAATGTGGATCTACACATCAACGAATACCGCTATGATTAGTCAGCAGTGCATGGCCAACGATATACATGGAAGTGACCAATCTCAGGCATAATCCCCCAAATTTGTCAGAAGAGACCGAGGACCATAAAGAAAACTTCAGTCTGCACAGCCGATCCGCGGGTCGAAATTGGACATCCGGAATACGAACAACCAATGGCCAGGAATGTTCGATTCGTTCTTTTACGTAAAATAGCTCAGGAGTGGCATATGTGAACAAACTTGTGACGCATGTGAACACGAGTTTGTGAGTGACGCTTGTGAATATAATCCTGTGGGTGATGCAAGTGAAATCGAGTTTGAGAGTGACGCTTGTGAACACAGGCCTACACAACTGCAGTTGTTGCATCACACATCACACATCCAGTCTCCCCAAAACACGACAGACACGCTACCGGTTTCAGCATGCTCGAGGCTACAAACATAATCAAAGGCGTGGTTGTAGATGTTCAGCGAAGGCTGACAGTCTGATCTATGGTCAGTAGATGTTTAAATGGCCACCTCGATGAATATTGACGAAGAGAAACCTTACCATCAGTTCACTTTCCTTCCCGCTCAATTTTCTATCTCACGTAACAAAACTGGTTTCCGTGATGGCTGAACAATTGGACCGCAACTCCGGTCGACACGGCGCTAAGAACCTGAAGTGTGTCTAAAGATGCAAGACGGACCATATTATGTTTTCACCGATAAAGAAACACCGTGCTTCCTTAAAAGGGTGCTGTGAAATAATACAACCGGAAAGGATGCGAATATATATCGCTATTATAGTCGGCTGGTAGCAACTACTTATATTAAATTAACATGAGAATAGGTAATTAGTAATTATACATTTTACAAACGTGTATCTGTAGCATAGCTATAAATTAAACGGAGAATAATTGATTTAAAGTAAGTAATTCCAATTTCAGCCTTATCAAAACATTACGTAACACATGAATAAATTCTCTAAAAACAAACCAAGCAACAGTTTCCTCGTCTGGTTTTATTTTGTAACGGTAATCGATATCTTCGTGGAACAAATGCGTTTATTGTTTTCCTTGTTCAGGTTAGTAGTCCAAATTTACGGCTCTTTCCAACATGCCTTCAGTAGTTGAAGTTACGCCTCTGTGACGTCCAATGGTAAGACGACCAATGAATGATGCACTCGTTAGTACGTACAAGAAAGCGGTCGTGGCCTAGCTGAAACTAGCTATACCGGTATTCACCTAGGGGACTGAGAAAAACGACGAAAACCCTACGTAAGGTAGCCGGTCTCCCGGTTCTAGATTTGTAGCCGTAACGTCCCAGACATGCCGCAGGCTAGAATTCCAGTGGCGCTGCAGATGTGGAATGCGGCAATTTGTAATCGTAAGCAGCTCACGACGGAGTTACGAGCAACGATTCGTTGTGCTATCAACGTCAAGTTACTGTGCCAACCAAACGCACAGTATTTATATTTACAACATATAAACAACAAATGCACAATATATTTAATACTCAATTGTATCTAAAAACTCCTACATGTTTCCATTCCTCAGTGCATCATCATCATCATCATCATCACCATCAGGAAGTCCTTCTGTTATACTAAAGTTACATGCCAGTTAAAATGCAGTCCATTAGTACATGTACGAGTATTTAGGTACGATTATGTATTAAATATATTGTGCATTTGCTGGTTAAATGTTGTAAATATCTGCAAAATTCAGGGCACACACAGTGTCAAGAGCAAGGTGTTAAATACTTATGACTAAGTCATGAACGGTACTCAGTACACATTAAACATTAAAGGCGTATCTCCTACATGCAGTTCTGACATTATTCGTACATATTTAATACCGTGCATTTGGTTGCTACAGTACGCCGAAAACATTGACAAAAAATGCAGGGAATGAACAACTTTAAAATTGTTGTACTATATAAACACATGGCCGATCCGGTGGCCGTGCGGTCGAAGGCGTAGGTCTGAAGCCGCTCGACTGCTGGTATCGCGGTTTCCAATCCCGCTGAGGGCACGGTTGTGTCCGTCTCTTGTGTTTGTTGTGTGTAGTGTGGGTAGTTCCCTCTGTGACGAGCTGATCACTCGTTCAGAGGAGTCCTGCCGTGTGTGCGTGTTTGTGTGATGCAGAAACCCCAACAATGAGGCAGCTTAGGCCCGAGTTGGGCTGTTGCTATGGCAACAACAGACGTCTGATACTGAGTTCACAGAGTTCATCTGTCCTGTAGCTAGCTATTGAACACTTTCACTGACACCGCTACTGTGCGTGTTTAATAACGAACAGCCAATTGCTGTCCTGTTCCTGATTTGCACAGCGACGTGTATCCACAGGGCATTGCACCCACAGGAATTACGGCCTACTTATTTCATTAAAAATACTTCCCCGAATCGCGATCCACCACTGGGTGTGTAGCTACAGAACCTCCACCGCCCAATTCGTTGTTGTTTAACTGTTATTATGGATAAGAATACCGGGCTCTGGTTGCGTTAAACTAGGCAACCTGGACTCTTTGTCATAATTATTCTTCTTTCCTGACGCTACAGCCCCTTGTAGGACTTGTCCTCCTTGATAATTCTGCTCCACAGACTTCTACCCCGTGGATTCCTCCAACATACTGTTTCCTTTTAGAGTTTAACTCTTTATACGGAATCTAGCTTCCTTATTCTGAATCTTCCTTTCTTCCCACTGTTTTCTGGATGGGAGGGGGTTTGTCTTCCCGCAAGGTGCTTTATCCTCCATCCCCACTAAATGGCCTAGCCATTTCAGTCTAGCTATTTTAAGCACACTTACTCAAAGGATAATATCTGAGTATGACACAGAATCGGTTCTGAACACGACATAGATTGTATGTGAATCAGACTTCATAAAATGAGTTTGCCCCGCTCGCATATTTCACGTAATATATGATGTGTTGTCCTCTCTACAATACAGGGGTGCTGATAAGTCCTTAGCCCGACCAGGAAGGAAACAAGCTAATGATTCTGTCACAGAGTGGCGTGAATTTCCTTCGGCGCCTTGCCTTCCAAAAAAAAAAAATCTTGATGGCAGCTCGCGTCTCCATGTTCTTGAAATCGCGCGCGTCCCTGGCATGCTTCCGAGCTTGTTTCCTTCCTGGTCGGGCTAAGGACTTATCAGCACCCCGGAACGTTTTCGAAATATCAATCTTACCAATATTGGACTCAATTTTTCAGAGTTACTTCTGAGACTGTTAAATATCTAATTCATTGTTTCACAGTTAATTCTTAACTTTAACAGGTCAGGCGGCTTATCCGTAACACCTAAACAGGAAGAAGAAAACAATTCGCAGGCATTTCAAGTCGAAATTACTGTACCTGCAAATACGATGAATTTAAAACCGACGCGCCCTTACACGAATTGGTGATACTTTACTTCACATGTTTGTCCGCTGATGCTAGGAAATCATAACCTGAAAAATAATCGTAATACAGTGAAATTTGTCTTAAACAGAACCTCTCTTTAAATTCTACACCCTCGGCGGTCTAAACTTCAAGCACGTATATGAAACGGAACCTGCCTGAAAAGAAGAAAGCATTGTTCTTGTTCCGTTACAGGCAGGTTTCAATGTAGTATGTATTTGGTACCAGCGATACATTTCAGTGCACCATCTATCGCAGCACACATTTACATTAGAAGGGCCGTAACGTCGCATGTCTTTCATTTCTCACTGTAACATTACTAATTACACACTTACTGACTTACTAACTCCATGCAGCACAGCCCTCTTGAGAAGCTAAAGGGTTTCAACTAGTCAAGAAATTCCCCACATTTTATGAAACCCGAAGGTTCATTACGGCAGTCACAAGTACCCGCCACCTGACCCTGCCCTGCGCCAGTTCGATCCAGTCCATACCCCCACATCCAAATTCCTGAAGATCCTTCTTAATATTATCCTCCCATCTACGCCTGGGTCTCCCAAGTGGTCTCTTTCCTTCAGGTTTGTCCACCAAAACACTGTATACGCCTCTCCTATCCCCATGCGTGCTACATGTCCCGCCAATCTCATTCTTCTCGATTTTATAACCCGAACAATAATGGGTAAGGAGTACAGATCACTAAGCTCCTCATTATGTAGTTTTCTCCACTCCCCTGTCAACTCGTCCCTCTTGGGCCCAAATATTCCCCTCAACAGACTATTCTCAAACACCCTCAGCCTACGTTCCTCCCTCAATGTGCGCAACCAAGTTTCGCGCCCATAAAAAACAACAGGCACAATTGTAGAAATATTTAGTATGTACTTAATTCGTAGGCATATGATCTACACCGTCTTATACCCTGAACATGGAGGAAAGACGTTCCTCCAAAAAGCTGTTACTTATGTGCCAAATCACACGGGGTCATATTCCAGTAGACAGAATTCCTCATAGTCACAGCTGTGAGAACCTGAAATCTCGGACAATACACTTCACGGTTAACCGGAATCTTTAGTCTCAGAACAACCAAGCCCACTAGATCGGCTGTTTTAAAGTTCGTCGAGACCGCGAAACTGTACCGTTAAATCGTGCATCTGTTGAAAGAACAATGCCCACAGTTTAACACACGTGAGGCTTGCTGAATACGAAGACCATCTGCAGTGTCCGAACTCAATATACATCGGACCACGAAGGCCTATAAGGCCAAGACACCGACAATTCATTCTCTTCGTCTTACTTCCCTGTAACAGGCAAAATGGGTGACTGCCGTCATTTCTGAAGAACATAACTTTAAGGGCTAAAGCCGCCTCAGTGACAGAACAGTCCGGCATATAAAACTGTGTCACGAGTCTCCAGAAGTGCCTGTTACCTTCGTCAAGTCCGTCCGTCTGTCCACACGTAACAGCGCAGCTCCCACTGGACGGATTTTCGTGCAATTTAATGTTCGGGACTTCTATGAAAATTTGTACAGTAACTCCAAATTTCGATGAAATCGAGCAAAAATATGGGGCACTTTACACGAAAAGCTAAGTGCGTTTTACTGTTGCCGACGGCATAAATTCAACACAAAATCATTTTTGTACAACACTCTATGTTTTATATTGTTGACACTGGCATGTAAACCCAACAATACACACAGAACGCAGTTAAGTTTCCACTGCAACAATGGTTCTGTCAACACGCCAAAAGGCCACGTTAAAAGCCAAAAGGCCACGTTAAAAGCAAGATGCGTATTGTAGCTAGGTCTACAAGGATGATGACAGAGAATCAAAGAAGACTGGTGGAAAACTAAAGAGTTCCACCTCCACTGAACAACAGCATGTTTAAAATAGACAGACTGACGATCAAAAGCCCCAATTTCATCCAGTATTATACAAAAATCATGCGAAACACGGAACAGCATCCTGCAGGCAAAATATAAAATTTTTAAATGTTGAAGCAAGCTGTATGCATGGTAATCACTATGCTCTAAGGGATTACAAAGGTACAGTGATTGACGATGTAAAATAGATAAATTATACACCTGTATTAAAATGCAAGGTGGGATTCTAGATATCGCCAGAGGAAACACATATAAAAGGGCTTAAAGTTAAATCGAAAAGACACACTTTGTTTTTGAACCTTGGAACATACCTGAAGCACCCAATTCTTATGGAGGAGCAGAAGGAAGAATAAGAAGAAGAAGAACAACAACAACAACAAAGAAAATACAATCGAAGTATTTCACATGAGAATGCAGGACTCTAAATATAAACAACAAACAGAAAAATGCGTTGCGCTGAACTACAGAATTAACCAACAGTGCACCCCCCTCCCCCCGACCTTCAGTGTTCGAACACATCAGCTGGGCAACCGCTCGCACTTAGCAATGTTTAAATATAGCTGCACGCCGGAGAGGGTAGCTCAATTTATTTACGTTGATGGTGTAACAATTTGAATTGTCTTTCTCAAAGGTGAGTGACATGGCTGACTTGGTTCAACTCAGTATGAATCCGCTTGAACTCTGTCGTTGCGTTACAGCGTCGATCCCTGGACTGTGAGAGAAACGAAGTGATTAGAGTAACACGCAATGACATACCCGACGAACCAATTCCATGGACCCCAATCCTTCTGGAGTGACTGAGAAGTCACCGAACTAGTCGAGAATTTTTAGGCAGGGGGGGGGAGGCGAAGATTTATTACCGTGTTCACAGGGCCCGCCACTGGTCACAACCCTGAAGGTAATGAATAATTCATTTCACACACCACTTCTTGTCGCTCCACTTCAAGAAATTATTCCAGCAATAACCTCCATCTTTCACAACAGAAACTTCATGATCATAAAGGTCATGATGGACAGCAGTTTACATTCGTGGAATAGTGAAACGCAGTATACTACTATAGATTACAGATGTGGCTAGCATGTGGGAAACACAGAACGCGTACACAATTTTAATGGGGAATAGCTTCCAAAATTTTCACTTGGACTGCAAGGAAGATGGGATGATCACATTACAACAGATTTAGTAGATGGGTTACGACAACTGCAAATGGTGTACACTTGCTCAGAATCGCGTCCAACTGCAGGCCAGAGTGTAGTACTGGAAGTGTATAACCTTCGAGTTACGATGCCACGTTTTTACGACAATACTGCTGGTGTGAATTTCAAAGTTTCGACACAGAAGTCGTAGCATTAAATTACTCCCAAACAGCGTGAGGAACGGATAACTGGTGAAGAACACGATTATTTATGAATAACTATCTTATGGAATGGGACGCAGTGTATGTAATGTGACAGAAGTTAGTAGACGCTTCGAATTAATCTACCGCCTGCATCGTCATATCCTTCACCCTGAAGATGGCGGCAGCAGGTTTCTCCGAAGGCCGACAAATGTCTACCCAACTACAGGCGTCACATCCAGGACGACTAATATCCAGTCCCTGTTCCGAGATCTTCATGTTTCACTAAAATGTTTATTTTCCGTGAATGGAAATAGGTTCACTGGTTTTCGAAAAATATAAGTGGCTACACCCCGCGCACGTCGAAAGCTTCAGTGTGGACTACGATGAAGACAACTAAGAAATGTATTCTGCACCAGTTCGTTGCCCTTACAAACTTATACCTTAGTCAGGGTGTGTAAGATGACCCTTGAAGAGGGCGGAGAGCCCACACGACACGTAACTGCACGGTCACACGCCGAACGACAGGCGCATAAAACAGAAACAATATCAGAATTCAAGATTCATAGTCTTCTAGAACGTTACACCGTTGTGTCGGACTGGGAAATTTATCGACGTTTCGAAGGTACGATCCTCCGAAACGTCTCCACCTACGTACCAGTCGACAAAGTTAACATCCCAGCAAACTTGACTTTCAACCATACCGCTCTTAAAACCTCGTATCTCACAATAACAGCATTCCATGAGATCGTCATCTCTTCCACGAGACGGGTCTCTCGAATATTCGAACTCTCCTGAGTTGTTCGTGTCTTTGCAAAGCCGCTGGAGGAAATATCGTGCAAGTATCAGCCACCATCATTAACCCCACGCCTTACAGGCTAGTTCAACGAATCCTCTAAAATCAAAAATCGGGGAAGAGATGGTTCGTACGGCGTTCTCACCGCACTGCGAAACAAGCAGCCTCTTCCCGGCACGCAAAACTGCCACCATTTTCCGAGATAATGTGAGATTGTTCCCAAATCCTCCAAAAGGAAATGCTGTCATAATCGTGGCGTAATCATTTTATTTCGCGTCGGCGTCGATAATTCTCCTTACATTCGACATTCAATAACAGATCCAATGTGGAGTCGATTTTGGCCTTTAAATGGGCTGGAATGTCGTGATCCACGCCGTAATGGGATTCGGAGTCAAATCTGGCGTCGTAGTCAGACAAGACACTGGCAGGATGGCTAATGACTTCACCATCTGCTTCAGTATTTTGTTCAATCGGGGCAAGTGCGTCACAATCCGAGGGACGCTAATCCCGGTTACGTGAGATTAGTTGACAGGTACAAACAAATGTTATGTTTATGTTTATTTTATGTTACGTTATGATGCATAATATACAGGCTATGTTCTTACAGTTGTAACGTTTTACAAACGTGTTCAAGAATACTGCCACTTCCTGCGGGTTGAAATGTGGGTGAATTTGTTCACTGGAATAACAGGAAATTTTAAATGTACTGTAAAAGGTAAAGAAATCTCTGTGCAAGACGGGACAGGCCCTAGGGGTTCCCGGAGGTTGAGGCTCCCAGGTTTCAAGACAATCGGCACATTTAGGTGGTAAGGTTGTCAGCCCTACGCACAGGCCGCCTTTACCCCCAGGAAATATTCCTGGTAAAAATTTCTATAGGAAGCTGAATCGACCCCAGGGTCATAGTGCGGCCGGAAGGGTTATGTCAATGAAAAATTCCAATGGCACCATCGGGAATCGAACCCGCGACCTTCTTGCTTGTAGCACAGTGTCTCAACCAACTGCGCCATAGCGTGCCCTTTAAAGTACTCTAATTTACTCAAAGACCGTGGAGGAAGTGTACTCGGTATTGCGACTAGACTACATGGTAAACGGTGTTAGGTTCGAGCCCCATGAGGGGCAAGACATTTTTCTGTACTCCAAAACGCCCAGACCGGCACTGGGGCTCACTCACCCTCCTAGCTAAGAGGTACGACGTTATTTCCCAGCGAAGGGGCCGGGGCGTGTAGTTAACCTCTCTCCTTCAAACAAACCAGTACCGAGGTTAAGAATGAATGGAGCTATACCTCTACTCCCCCCCCCCGATATGCCTTCTTCACAAGGACAAGAAAAACTATAATCTGCTGTAATTTACGCGTTCACGTGGGTAATTAATTTTTAATGTTCTCCTCCTAGCAACTTCACGCGCGACATTGGAGATGCATGTAGGTACCTCTAACGTAGTATCAGCCAATAAGAACTGGAAGTTCATAAATATAAATTAGTACGGCGAATTTCTATTTACACAGACGTTTCGTGCTTACTTTATTACAAGTTTAGTGTAGCAACAAGGGGAATTAAGAACTGAACTTGCTTGCCAGCAGAGGCCTTGGCCGTTTTATGCCGATACAGTCCCGCAAGTTCGTGTCGTGTTCCCCGTCTGCTCTCTTACTGTATGGCTTTCTTCACGATGAACTCGAGGCGTCGTAATAATCAGCATTATGCACAGTTTATGAATGTTTCACATGAGACACCCCATACTGGCAATAAACACCAATCCCCGACAACCGATGGTATGTGTGTTGTTGTATCAGTCTACCGCGCTCAATCCGCTCTGTGTCCAGGAAAACCAAAATAAAGCATCCGAAAATTCCAAACCTCTGTACGTAATAACTGTCTAATTATTACTGCAAAAGCTGTAAGAAAACACGTGTAATGGGATGGGGTCTGCGGGCAATACTTGAGAGGCACACGGGTCCGCAGAGTTCAAGATGCTTAACATCGACAGTCGCTCTACGTAAAACACTTCGGCCAAATTCGTACGAAACAAATACAATTCAGCTTAAGCATGTAAATAGAACATGGGAGACAAATACTAGCTGACACCACCATAGATTGTATTGTTTATGTGATATGAGTAAAGCGTATGGCAATTACTTATGGTCAGAACATGCGGCATAGAGGAATTAATTCCACAATGTCTCCAGCTTTAGGCGCCCAGGTAACGTTAGCCAACCAAGGCTGATGTCGTAAGTCGCAGGAATAAATGAAGTTGTATGCCCGTATATCAGTGCGTTTCTGTCATCAGAGTGGCGGAAGTGCCAGTGTTCGTCTGCTTACGTAGTAGTCGCAATCATGTGAATGAGGTAGGACTGCCGTAAAGCTTGTAAGACTAACGCTGAAGGCTGTCATGCAAAACGACGGGGACTTTGTGGACGTAATCATGCTATAAAATTTGGATCGGTAAACCTTAAGGGAAAAGATGCGACGTAGTAGACATGGTGTAGTTTGTTTTTGTGATTTACTGTACGACACGCCAAGTAATTAAGATGATGACTGACGACTGATGAACTGGGAAGGATTTCGAATCCGGTAAGCGGTCATGGCGTAATCGAAGTACGATATACACAGACATCTGCAGAGAGGATATGAGGAAAGCCACGACAGCCGATGACCCAGCCAACACTGAAACTAAGCATGTCCCTAATAGTCTAAACATAAGAAAATAAGGTGTTAAACTGAGAATCTGTTTCGGCTGGTTCAAAGCAGCTGCGGTGGTGGGCCTTTGTGGACATTGTAATGAATCTTTGTGCTCGATGAAAGGTGGGGGAACTGCTACGTCAATTTTGCGAATAAAAGCTCAAGAAATGACTTTTTACATGGAGATAAACTGAACGCCCTAGAACACAAAACACGTAAGTTTGGTCTGTCTGAAAGACCAGGCGGTTACTCGCCGGCTTCTCATCCTGGGGGCCAGCGTTCGACCCCGGAGCAGTTCGTGTAAGATTTGTAATGACAAAACAACACTCGTGCAGGTGTTTTCCCAACACGTTTGGTCTTACTCTGTTAATTATCATTCCACAAATGTTCCATATTCATATTCTCTCATTTACCGTGGTCATACATATAGTCCAGACCCTCAGAGTCCCACTAAATAAACCGGAATAAAGCGGTTATAATTAAGTTCCGTGTACCGAGGGCTTCAGTTGTCCATACACTGCACAGACAGTGATGAAAGGAGATGCATTAACTGACATCCCGATCGCTAATGCCAAATTACCTGTGGCGCAGCCAGGTTCTTCGACACCCGGAGCGCCGGCCCTAACGGAAATAAGGAACTTAAAAAATCACAATTACTTGTCGAAGTTCCATCTGTCTCAATAATTTAAAATCTGTCGCGCGCATGAATTTTGTTTCATTCAAACTATTCGCTTTGCCGCTCCTGGGACTCTGCTGTCTGCCCGGGCGGCGGCACCCCTCGCCCCACTGCATTTATTACCATCTCCAAGCCCCATGCGGCTCAACGTCTGCTATAAAAAATACCTATGAACATTTGTACATTTGGGCATCCTCGACGTAGCTGTAATACAAATATAATACATGCAGGCAGCAGTGGAGATTTGGTTCCCTTTATGATTTATTACGAGGTCCATTACAGTATATGTAAATTTCTTGAAGTACATTTCCTTATATCCTCCCATACCATACACAGTGTCATGATCCAACTCATAAAGGAATGTCTCGTAGTTGTAAACCATAACTACGACCAACGTTAATCAAACGAATGTGGCATGTTACTTCTGTTATTGTTCTTGTACGGGTCAAGAAGATAACGGATCCGTAGGGTGGTACCAAATATAAAGAATACCACCGGCTACCTCGTAAACAATACACAGCTGACGCCGTCGTCTTGAAGCCACGTACAAGAATGTGGTCACGTAAAAGAGTACGTCAGCTATCCTTGCTACTTTTGTACGTAATTCAATTCAAATGTTAAGAACGGTGCGACAACGCGTTTAGAACATCAGCGCTACTACTAACATTCGGCCTTCAAAAGATGGGTTAACATCCATGAGAAAATTGAAACCTAGAAGGCATGAGAGCAATGTACAACCAACCCTCTGATGCATGAAATTAACCTGGATTATATATATATATATATTATATATATATATATATATATATATATATACACACACACACACATAAATTCAGTTTCAACCAGAAACACAACATACCGCGTCTCAATTACGAAGGGTGATCGGGTAATGCAGTTTAGGAAAATAACAGCTCTTAGCTCTGACAGTCCTACGGAACAGGCTAAACTGTACGGACAAAACTCAGAGTTCTTCAATGTAAACACACGTGTCCTTTCTATCGTTTCCCTGAGCACAGCACCTGGCACAAGATGCCCCGGTGGATGGAGATTTTCTATGCGATAAAGCTGCCGGGCTCTGGACCACGACAAAAAGGACACTGTGGACGGTGGTGTATAAAGTAATCACATACGCGAAACTTCACTAGAGATTAACTCCATCTGACGACCTGTTAGTCGCTCATCTGGCCAACTTCAGTTAACCTCTCTGTTCACAATATCATGCCCAGCCGAATCCACTCCACCCCTTCTTTATCACTCGCTGCACCAGACTGCAGGTACGTCTACCTCTCCCAAGTGGTCCCTTCTTTCAAATCTCTTCACCAAAATAAGTTCCGACTTCTTGTATCTCACACCTACTGCACGCCCTACCTATCTCGTCCTTCTTGATTTTGCGCCAGTAACATCATTGTGAAAAAAAATGAAATTCTGCATTATGACACTGTTTTCAACAACTTTTTCCCCTCCATATTCCGTTCACACACACACACACACACACACACACAGAGCAGGTGACTAACTTACTGTACGACGAGTCGATATACACAGACACTGAAGACACAGATCATGTGGTCTTTTCCAATTCAGAATTAACTTTGGAAAATTTGATCTGTTTTGGTGTTCTGTGGCTCTTATTGATCAATCCATCGTATCGGTTACAGATCCCTCAAAGGTTTTATTAAGCAAGAAAGAACTGTACTACGATTATACAGGCATCGCACCGTATCGTGTTCCATAGCATTCTCAATGTGTACAATTCAGAAACACTCACAAATCAAAACGACGATAACTAGTCTCCATATATCTCTCGGGCAAGGAACACTACAACATCGGATATCACAACAGAAAGGCTAACGTGAACTTGGAAAAGAGGCGATGAACGCAAGCAGAGAACTTCTTGTGCAAAACGTCATTCAATTCAACTCAACAAATACAAACACGCTGTTACCGATGCTGCTGAAAGAGAATGGCAAATCACTTCAGTTCCAGAACCGCCATATAATATTGATGCGTCAAGAGTTGTAGCCTCAATGTAATTGGCTCATGACAGGGTACAGTGAAGGGTTCGTTCGTATACCGTAATGGATCTTCGGGTTACATATGAAGATGTGTGATTGCTTGACCAGCACAGCAACTGTCTACTTCTCGAGGACTCTGCTTTCGTCGACGCAAGTATTAGCAGGACGATGGACAAAAGGGCACAGTGTGGTGATCCAAGATATGTACTACTCACAGAATACTGTCCGGATAGTTAAGCTACATCGAGAATAGACGCGGGGTAACATGTGCATACAGATAAGACTTCGGTCAGATAATCTGAAAGGAAGGGACTAGCTGGAAGAGATGGGGAATTCAAAATTGGATCTCGGTTAAACAGTGTGTGTACTGGGCCCAATGTTGGGATCTTGGAAGTACCGTGCTAATGCTTAAACTTCGGATTCCGTAATATAATACAATTCATGAACCAGCTTGTTAAGTTCAACCTGGTGTTAGCAGTCACATCCTTTGAAAACACAAACCTGTTCCTCTACAAGTCATGGAAGCGTACGACGGGAATAAACGCGTTACTCCATTCATTAAACTCGGCATTAGACAAAGGCGAGTGATCAACATCATGCACTGCGTACATTAACTTATTGTTGTTGTTGTTGTTATTATTGTTATTATTATTATTCAGTCCAAGGATGAACCTCTCAGGCCTGCGGAATTAGGCACAATGTTCGCGTACCGCAGAAAGTGAGAGCTATGTTACCGCAGCAGTAACCTCTCTCCTCAGCTGAAAGTGAGAGACATCCCTTTTCTCTATCAGCACAATCGAGTCAAATGCAAAGCACGCTCCGTCACACCCCACTGCTCCCTGCAGCTTCCATTCTCTGAACACCCACCATCAGCCCATCACTGCGTTCGAGACAGCATCCGTTCATACTGAGGGCTACGGCTAGCAGATAAACTCGGTGATTACATGGCGTTTAACCAAATGTATTTTGGGTTTTCTTTTCACTATGAAAATTTAGACGTTGAAAGGTATTTCGTCTGAGACAAGGGGATCACTCCTTCAAACGTAATTACTAAACAGGCCTTCCATATCACCAGACATTACAGTATTTCATAAATACGTCACGGCAATAGGAACAAACAAACACTTCTTAGTGCATGTTCAAATGCAGTCGCACATCAAAATACTTATTTAAAAAATCGTGTCCGTTTTCTGTCTACATGTTTCGCCTTAAATCCAAACCAACTGCAGAAATATATAGACAGAAAAACAAGACAATGACATTCTTTAAAACGGACTGAGATCTCAGCCCCTTTCACATTCCGTATATCATATAACATGAGAAAATATTATCAAATTTCTTTAATACATGATGTATTAAAGTGTTGTGTGGCCTCTCTTTCTTCGCGGTAAATACAGTGACGACGTAGATTAACTGTTATTGTTTTTAAGTGTACGCTTTTTGCGTCGTATTGTGAAATAAAAAAATGGTTATGAATATCAGTGCGTCGTTAAAGTTCATACGCTGTATCAGACAGACCTCCACACAAATTCCTGGGAGCCGGTTTGAGGTAATGGCTTGTACATTCTTATACTGATCATTCTTCCACAAATACTTTGTAATCTGCAGTATCATAAACAATAACCTGCAGCAGCCGCTCATAAGTGCAGGGAATCTGTTATTCACTAAATCAGAACACAATGGAACATACACTTCTGTCGAATTCTTCGATGAACGATGGATACAACACCTATTCAATCACACTCTGCAGATGTGTATCTGCAATTAGTAAAAGGAAAAGCAATCCCATTACAGGCCTGACAGGCCCTGAGGGTTCCAGGAAGTTGAGGCTCCCAGATTCCAAGAGTCGGCACATGAAGGTGGTAAGGTTGTCAGCCCTACGAACCGGCCGCCTTTACCCCCAGGAAATATTCCTGGTACTCAGTTCTGTTAGATGTTGAGTCTATCTCTCTCTCTCACACACACGCACACGCACGCACGCGCGCGCGCACGCACAGATATATATATATATATGAAATTCATAAGCTACATCTCAGTCAATTGGGATTAATACGCAGGAGACTGTTTAGTGCTCGGCAGGCAGACTGTTCCTGAATAGATAGTGCGCAATACAGTTCACAGACTATTGAGTATATATTGCGCGATATATTGCGAAACAACATATCGCGCAGCCTTTCAATATTATCTCTGGGTCGCCTTTAACCTGTGGTAACATGCACTGTACTAAACCCTTAAAAACCGCAATGCAGAATTACATTAAAGCACACGGCTCGTACAGCACATTTGCACCCTCTGTCTCGGTTATTAAAATCTGATCTGTTAATGCTGTGTAAAAAAAGGTAAAGGTAAAAGGTAAAGCAGTCCCATTACAGGCCTGGACAGGCCCAGAGGGTTCCAGGAAGTTAAGGTTACCAGATTTCGTGACATCGGCACAGAATGGTGGTAGGGTTGTCAGCCTTACGCACCGGCCGCCTTTACCTCCCAGCTGGGATCGAACCAGAGACCTTCCAATTTGTGGCACAGCACCTTAGCCACTGTGCTACCGCGGTCCCCTGTTAATGATGTGTAGGTAAGCTAATCCCTCTTTGTTCTAAAATCATATCAAAACACAAATGCAATGTGAGAAGAATATAAAGTGTTTTAATGTTAAACCTTATGGCACATAAAGCAGCCGCTACGCTTTACACGGTTAATCCTTATTTTACAAACGGAAACCTCGCATCGTGACTGTTATTTCATTGCGGGTAGGTATATGGGCCACATACATATGCGCAATATGTACCCCCCAATTTTAGAGCGGTATGCAGGACAAATTCACAGTGTGAGGATTGATAATAGTACCTTAGAGAGGGTGGAAAAGTTTAATTATTTGGGAACAACTTTAATAAAGCAAAATTATATTCCGGAAGAAATTAAGAGCAGATTGAGGTCAGGAAATGCTTGCTATCATTCGGTGCTGAACCTTTTGTCTTCCAGGTTGCTATCCAAAAATTTAAATATCAAGACATATAGAACTATAATTTTGCCTGTTGTTTTGTATGGGTGTGAAACTTGGTCGCTGACAATGCGGGTGGAAAGGAAGCTGAGGGTGTTTGAGAACATGGCGTTGAAGAGAATATATGGACCTAGATGGGACGACGTAACGGGGGAATGGAGGAGACTGCATAACGAGGAGCTAAATGATCTGTACTCCTCACCCAATATTGTGCGGGTGATAAAATCGAGAAGAATAAGATGGGAGGTGGGATGTGGGTATATGGACTGCATTGGGCTGGCCCAGGATAGGGGCAGGTGGCGGACGCTTGTGAGTGCGGTAATGAACCTTCGGGTTCCGTGAAATGCGGGGAATTTCTTGACTAGCTGCAAACCAGTTAGCTTCTCAAGAAGGACTCTGCAC
>Ga0123354_10002214_pt1 | contig 25290 bp, 10 predicted proteins | sample TergutLab28metaG_2_FD_97872 | JGI IMG/M metagenome (GOLD analysis project Ga0123354, IMG submission 97872) | Labiotermes labralis P4 segment gut microbial communities from Petit-Saut dam, French Guiana - Lab288 P4 | ecosystem: Host-associated > Arthropoda: Insects > Digestive system > Gut ...
ATTTTTTAGACACTTACTTGGAATAACAAAACTAGATAAAGAAAAGAATCAATGTATTAGGCAAAAAATGGGAGTACAGAACATAGTAAAGGAAATAAAACAGTACCAGAAAAAGTGGCTACAGCACATACAGAGGATGGACACAAACAGACTACCAAAACAAGCACTACAATATAAACCAAAAAGACGAAGGAACATAGGACGACCGAGGAAGAGATGGAGGGACCAACTTCATCTTGAGGATCAAGGGACAGGAAACACACCTAACTCTTCAGGAACATGATGATGATGATGATGACATTATGTCCAAACTTTTCTTTGGTGTATCATTGATGCATTTCATTTATATTTTATATCTCTTTGCAGTGGATACAGAAATGTACACTTACGACAATGAAAATTGTTTTCATTCATGATTATTTGGTTCTATATCAAAACATTTCTTTTAGGGAACTTTCTGTATAAAACCATGATGCACTTGACACATTGCAACACCCTCTAATATTATTTAAATAATACTGAATTTATGAATGTTCTTATTGTCACAATTCTAAACATCTGAAAAATTGCTGTCGTGAGAAAACAGAGTTTTATTAATATGTCTTGAATTTGAATTTGAATTTATATATGTTACTTGAATCCAAAACAGTCAACAAGTCAAGAAAATTCTTCATACATACAGTAGTTATTGGAACAATACAATTAGCTTAAAATTGATTGAGGTTAAACGCTTTTACCAGATTTGTGCTGTTACCAATCTGAAAAATTAATTAACATTTTCAGGGGAAAGTCATCAGAAAAAGTAAACAGTAAATACCTGGGGAATTTGCTTGAATACCAAAAATATTTCATTTACTTTTAGGATTTTCCTATTCACTTCATCATTATGGTGAATTCTTGTTGCAGAAATTTACAAATTACTTTTAATGTTCAAATCTCCTTTGTCAATCAGTGCAGGATGCAAGAGTTTTGTGTTATGTTGTGACAAGAAACAATGTAAGGACTCACATGTACAAAGCCTCTAAGTGTTAAAAAATCAAGTACAGGCAGGTGTTTTTTAACACCAGGTTTATATTCCTATAAAAGCTGCACAAATCAAAGTCATGCAAATGAAAACAAAATTCCCATTTAAACAGCGGTTGTTAGGGGATTGACAACCTCATCCTATATAGTGCATGACTATAACACTAGTGGACATATAGACCTGTAGAGTATATACAGTGTATATACATTTCTAAACAGTATATATGCATTTCCCTACAATATATTTATTTTTATCTAATACAGTAAAAATGTAAGAGACTCACTTCTATAGTTTTTGGTCCAGTTCATTCCAATTGGACTGTGGTAATCTTGCTACGCGAACATTTTAGTGTTTGATGTAGCTGAATCTGTAATTCTATCAGCATTACCACAAATTGCACGTACACTACTATGAGAGATCTAACATTACAGCATATGTCAATAATTTTTTCACCTTTTTCAAGTCAGCTTATTACATCTAATATCTCTTCAATACTTATTGTCTTTTGCTGACTGTTCACTTGGATTACACTGAGTGATCTTAGATTTGTGTTCCTCATTCATTTTGGAAACAAAGGCCAGTGCTGTTAAAGGGGAAATATATCAGCTGCATGATTATATCACCAACGTAATCAATCTGTACATGTGATTGATGACACTACTGTGATGTTACTTTCTTCTAGCCTTCAGTGTAAGACAAGTGCAGCAAGGGATCGTATATATTTGAAAAGTGGTGTAAATTTTCACCTTGTGTTACAGTGAAATCATTCAAAAAGAAGTTGCATAAAACAAGACCTGCCTGTACAATGTGTATTTTATTTGCCATAGTTGAAATACATGTGATTTGTTATATGCACCAAGCAAAAAATGGTATCTTACAGGTGCCAAACTGCATTACACTGCTGCCAGCAACATTGCAACAGCCCATCCCGTTATGGACGGACCGTACTATAATATCTCACCTGATGCCCGCTACATCCCATACCCTCCACAGCTTGAGTACAGCCATTTGGGTCAGCCTGTAGTGTCTGGTACTGGTTCCTTGCGCCGCCCACAGCATAGAGGTCCTGTGGTACCACCACCTGATGTGACTGTCTCCCACAACCCTCCCCCCCACTCTGCCCTGTCCACACAGCAGCAGCAGCAGCAGCAGCAACAACAACAGCAGCAGCAGCAGCAGCAACAACAAAATGGCCCCACAGCACCAACCCCATTGCTGTCAACATTCAACCCCGCTCTCAGCTACCCATCCACCATGGAGACAGAGGGACATCTTGTGTGACTGTCACACTGACATTCAAGCCAGTGTGAGTGAGTGCTATGGGACAGGCAGTGTCTGGTTTACAAGTTGGTCATTGCTTAGCTTTTCTTTGAATCCATAGGACCTTTTGCCAAAACGATGGACTTGAGTGATAAAGGCTACAGTTGATTGAGTAATGATTCTGATCATTTTTGAAGGGGGCCATCCCATTGTGTATCATCAATATAAATAATAATTAGTACCGTCAATACACAATATATATAAAAACCAGATGCTTAATTACATCTGGTTTATACTTACCGACATGTTTCGGCTGTTAAACGGCCATCCTCAGGCCAGCTTAGAAATATGTTGTTAATTTACATTCAAAATTGTTATCCAGTGGGATCCCATTGTTTACATTAAAACTGGGTACATTTTGGAATTCTTAGTTATGAATAAAACATTTAAAACAGTATGATAAAAAGATAAATATTCCAAATGTTTTTGTAGGGGCCTCACGGAGCTCATTATAGATGGTGGTGTGGACGTACGTCATTATTACAGTAGATGAGTGTTAACACTTATTACTCCCTTGTGTGTGCGCAAAAATTATACATATATGTGACTGATATCTGTTTGTTGTTATATTCACCAAGTTAGACTTCCAATTCTTGTAACTATGTTGTGGGGTCCATTATTGATGTGCGTTGTCACAGGTTGTTAGGAAGTGGACGCTACAGGGGACCACATGTAGCGTAGAGCATATGTAGCAAAACTGGAACTTACAGTGATGTAGTGAAGACCCCTACAAAAACATTTGGAATATTTATCATTTTATCATAATGTTTTAAATGCTTTATTCATAACTAAGAATTCCAAAATGTACCCAGTTTTAATGTAAACAATGGGATCCCATTGGATAACAATTTTGAATGTACCTTAACAACATAGTTCTAAGCTGGCCTGAGGATGGTCGTTTAACGGCCGAAACATGTCGCCAAGTATAACCCAGTTGTAATTAAGCATCTGGTTTTATATATGTTATGTACTGATGGTACTAATTGTAATATATAATGATTCTGATCAGTTTGCACACATACTTGCCATGATAACTGAAGCATTCAAACACCATTTCCAAGTCAGTCAGGTAGTAGTGTAAGTTATTTCTTTTGAAAATATTATTACAGTATTGGTTTATTGTTACATATTTCAAGGCAACAAAGCTTTTGTGGGTACAAAGGACACATTCTTCAGCCACACTGAAAGCTGTCTCTTACCAGAAATGTTCTGAATATTCTGCTATTTTCCTGCAATTTGGACATGTTTTTGCTGCTGTTTATTCAGTAATCCACCCATCCATGCTGTAAATATTTAATTCTATCATTTATGTTGTCTATTATTACTGACCCCTTTTTTATTTCCAAAATTTGTTGATGGTTGATGATTATTTTTTCTGAGATTTCCAAACAGAAATGTTACCATATATTTGTTATTCATTCTGAAATAGGATCAATTAGATATAGCTTCTGTACTTCATATAGATTGATCAGAATCCGTCAGTGAAAAGAATTGTGATGCTTTGTGTGTGTGTTTTGGGTCAGTATTAGTGTCATAATTTTTTTCTCATCAGTCTGTAGAATTATAAATTTGAGTGAGAGATAATGAAAATATGAAATAGGCTTCTTGGTTTGTGTGCTTCACAGTGAGGCAGGTTTAATTTCTTGTGCACAGTGGCTACAGTGACAAGTCACCAAAACTCATTTTCTTGTTTCCCTGATCATGCACCCCTGAACTCTTAGAGTTCTATTAAGAAAACAGATCAGATTACAAATTGAAAGCCAGTTTGTTAAAGCAAATTTTGATCAGTATAGTACTCAGTTTTGTACAGGACATCCAATCTCTCCTCCCCAATTACTTCTTCATTTCTTGACTTATGTTATGTTTCATTGATTGTATGCTGCTGAACTGTAGAATATGTTTGAAATGTGAATTGAGAGGATCTGGAAGAAATAGTTGTGATCAGTTTTAAAGTAATAGCTCAGAATTTGTCTCATGGAACTGCATTTTGCTGGAGGAACAGTGAACATAAGCAAGAATAACTTGTTTTTGGACTGGCATTCAAATATGGAATATCCCATACATGAAGCTAGAATGTCTGGTCTCCAAACCCCTTTCATCCAAAATACTAGAATATTTGGAGTTTAATGACCTTAGGTTTGAAATCCAGCAGGCAAACGAACTGTCCCAGCTGCTGTTTAGTGTTTGTTTGCTCAGACCTTCCAGATATATATTGTGGCAGTACCTCACAGCAGACCATATTCTTGTTAATTTGTTATTCACAGTCAACTAGCATTTCTGCTGGATTTCTGATCCATCAAGATTAGAAGGCATTTTTAAACAATTCAGAGCTGTATTTATACTAATCTGATTTCTTTCTCCATGCATATTGTGATAATTGTCGTCCATAAATTATATTAAGATTAAAATTTCCCCTCTACAAAAGATGTAGTATCAAACACCACATCACTACTTCTGCTTTGTATTCAGGAAGTCTTAGAATCTCAGCATGGAGACAGGATATCTGGAGTATGGAGATTACTTGTGACTTTCTTCCTGTCCCAGATAATGTAGAGAAAATATCTTGCAATATTCTGTAAGAGCAGTGCACAACAATTTCTAACTGCAAGCTACACAGATATGTGTGATAGTGAAGTTCCAGACAGGGTTTTTGAAACTTAATATTAATATATTCAATATATTAGTACTATATTTTAAAAAGACTGTATGGGCCACTAATGCAAGGGTTGAGGGCCACAGGGTGCATACCATTGTTTTATAACGTCCCATTTTCTTCCCAATTCATCATGCATAATTATCCTGCCATTCAATACTATATAACATACGATGTAGAGAAAATGAAACATGTCATATTTCTCTAATTTGTGCTGCTATTTTTGTTACCATGCATATCAGAGAAATGAAGAAGTCAAACGGTTGCTTGTTCCTTGCTCATATAAAGCTAAGACCAGACACTGCCAGTAAGCATGGTAGAAATAATCCGATGCCAAAGTAAACCTAACGCCAACAATGTGTGACAAGGCTTCCATGCTGGGTATCACAATGTGGCAGCAGTTGTTCTGATGCAGCACTTGTTTCAAGACCCTGCACTACAATGTTGGAAATGGTGCTACTCTTTAGTGGGAGAGACTAGGGCTGCTTATTGATGTGTTTAGTTATTAATTAGTTGATTAATCAGGGATTAAACATAGGGCCTAATATGAGGAACCTCATTCAGTAACAAACAAGATTTCCTTCAGTTGTCTGCTGCAGCCCTAGGGCTAATACATGTTAATCAGCTAAGGTGAAAGTGACCGTCCTTTGTCTGATGGAAAAAACTGTCATACTTGCTGGATCTCTGAAAGAGTGAAGTGTGTGTGCTCTTTTGTTGGGGAAGGGTTTCATTATGGGAATGCTGCTCAATGACCTTATGATATATGATAGAAGAAGAAGAGGAAGAACAAGAAGAAGAATAAGAAATAGAAGAAGAAGAATTTTTCATAAAGACTGAAAATAAAAATTAAAAAAAGCACAGTTTTTCCGTGTTATTCATACTGTCTTTTGATCTCAATTTTCTTATTTGTACTTACCAGTGTTATTACTTGTCAACGTGGTAACCAGCAGGCTGCCTGCTGCTGCATAGATGTGTGGGGTGGGTGGGGAGCAGACTGAGAGCTCAAAACAGCTCAATTACTTTATCAGTTTGATCTGTGTGTAGTAATGTTTTAGAGGGTCTATTTTCTATCAATTTTTGTAGCCACGGTGCAGCCAACTTGGCAAGTTACATCGCAGCTTGACAAGTTTGTCGTTAAGTAAGTTATTGACATTATTATGACGATTATTATTATTATGATTATTATTAATATAATTGATGTTGCATTTTGTTGTATTATTTTACTGGCATGAAATGAACAACCAAAGATTACTATTAACAAATGGGCTAATATAAAATAATACCCATCCGGACACAGGGCTCAACTCTATGTATTTGGTAGTCCATAATTGTAATGCCATAGTTGTCTGTGAAGAATATCTGCAAGTGTTGTACTTAAGGTTCCCGGTTAAAGAAGTTTGCAGCCCTGAGGTTTCATTTCTGTCAAGCAGCTGACTGATAAACAGAGCACATCACATTTTAATAGTTGGAAGAGTTGTAATTACTTGTATAAAATATATAGATCTGATGTATATAAAGATATTGATGTTAATGGAAATTTTGACTCTTTATATTTGTCAAATGTTGCTATTCAGTCATCTGATATAATATCTAGGAGATTTGAGATTTGAAAGGTGTGCTTTGTGTGTCTGTCAGACTGTATCCTTCGTAGCAGTGCAATTGTAAAATAGTTTGTCAGATCAGTATGTAGCTGGATGGCCTATTGCAGAGGTCTTGCTCATGGAGACAATTTCACAAGAAAGATCTGGTTTTGGGTCATGTTCAGTAATCCCTGATCACATAGCACTGTTTTGGGATTGTTCTTTTACTTATTATTCTGCTTGTTGAATCTTGGATTTTAATGCTTGAAGTGCCGGTCCCTTCCAGTGGATATGAAAATATTTCATTTATTTTTCTATTGTAAGTACTGTCAAGTATTGCAAGTTTTAGATTGGATAACTGCTCCAACACCAAGAAACATTGCTCCTGAATAGTATCAAATACTTTAAATTGTTGTTTAATTAAAATGCATTTGCCATTTGCAGTATGAAACTAAAAGACTTACTTTTTTTTACATAAAGGAGTATGTTATAGGAAAGGTATTATGGTCATATTTCTTGGGAGAGCTTGTGAACTTCTTTAACATGTCATATGTAGAATGATGTATTATTAATGGTGAAAGGACTGTATATAAGCCACTGTAGGCTGTTTTTCCTCCTGACCCTCACAAACACAGGCATGTCTGTGAAGGTGGCATTGAATACACATTGGTGTGCTGTTTGTGGCCTGGGAGAGCATTCAGTTGGTTAGGTGAGTACATGACACTGGAGATGCTTTTTGCTCAATGTGCTTCTTTGCAGGATGGGAAGTGATAGAATTATCATTTTTATTTGCTTGTTATTTTTTTCTGATTTCTCCCTGTCACTCTCTTTTTTCGTCTTCCTTTTTACATCTCTTTCTTTTTTACTGTCATGAGCTGGAACAGCATGTAGTACCTAGGCTACAGGCTGGATTGGAGAGGAATTGTGTTTCACTTCCCCATACAGGCAAGAGACTGTCCTCTTCTCCAAAGTATCAAGACTGGGACCCACCCAGGCTTCTGCCCACTGGCTACTGGGATCTCTTTCACCACTAGTAAAACAGATGGGTTGTGATGCTGACACCACTCATCCATGTTCTGTGCAGAGATTATGAATGGGTGGAGCTATAACTCCACATCTGCAAATGCTGTCATGGCATACACAGAGACAGCTTTACCTTTACCTTTCTTTCTCAACATCGTTTCTTCATTTTTTCATTCTGTTTTTTTGTTTCTCTGTCTCTCCTTTTACCTATACACTCCTGTCTCCCTCTTTCATACAAGAAAGAAACATGTATGGAGAAACAGTTATTATGCACAGGTGAGCATGTTTTAGTAGAAACAAGTGGAAAAAAACAAAATTAGGTCTTAAAAACTGCATAAACTACAAATTGAAACAATTGAAAATGAAAGTGACATGCTGGAACAGGATGACTAATTGCTGCATGATCACAGACCTGTGACATCATTTCCCTCCCTGCAAGAATATAATGTCCACAAACAGCCATGCAGAATTCTTTGTTTACATAAGCATGAGACAAATAATGCCAGTGGGAGACTATGTCACAATTTTATCGAGCACCAGGCCTACTTTATTTTTTATAAAGCGTCTTCCCAGTGTGTTTTTTTTTTCAGAGGAATGTGCCTCATTTGTGTATAAAATTGTGCTAGTCTCAAACAAAAAAAGGGCCCTCTGTAATCTGATGAAACACTGAGGAGCGCATTAAGGCAAGGTGTATGTAAGTGTGGAATTTTCATGGAATCTGTGACAGATCATTATTAAAGGTACAGTTTATCTTCTGCAGACTCTCCATGAGTCACACTAAACCATTCCTCTGTTAGTGGTTTATATGCTAGACTGTGGGTGGAAATGATATGTAGGTCTTTGTTTTGTTTTGCAATGAGTGCAGTTGTGAGGCATAAATGTGCTGTGGACAGTGATTTGCACTGAAGCTCACAAATGCAGCAAATGAACATGTCAATTTAACGACTTGCTGTGCAGACTGCATGATGTATAAATAAACTATTGTTAGTAAAGGATAAACTGTGCCTTAAGTTGTGTACACATGCTCGTCATATTGCATTCAGAACAGTGGTCTTCAAACTGTGCTTTTTGAACTTCACACTATGAAAAATATTTTACGTGACAGTGGACAACTACAGTTAATACTAAGGAAAATTCTCCAGAATGTAACGAGTAGTGGTAATTTGGCTGCTTTGCCAGTTGCACATTTGATATGCACAGCAACACTACTTCATTTCCTTTCAGACACAAAATGATTGAGGGTTGAGGGGAGTTGGGATGGCCTAATGTAATATATATCTGTCCTGGGAGTAAATTAGAAAAATCTTGTGAACAAGATTTTATTGGGACGAGGTGTTCACATTATTCACATTTTTGTACAAGGGATTCATGAAATGATTAAGTTTGGGGACCACTGTGTTTAACTATGATATCGTAATGACTATTGTTTCTGTTGTATTGGATACAATGTTATGACAGTACAGTGTAATGCAGTTGTGACCGAGGCACATCATCAACAGTCCTTTGTGTTTGTTAATCTCAACTGTCAAATAATTGTATCAAGGTATTTTACAAGTCCAAATATGGTTAATTAGTAATTCTCACCCAAATCTTTAACATGACTGCATTATGTTTCAAATAAAATTTTCATGTTGCTGTTGTAAAACATAAAAACATACATCAGTCTTTGTACATGAGGAAAATGTTCATACATTGAGTTTATTCACGGTATGCTTGGAAAGGAAATACCAGAATTGGAACAGAATGTAAAAAAATGTTAGGTTTGGCTACTTGTGAGGCTTTCTGAAGTGTTAATGAAAATAGCTGGTGCTGGGAATCACTGTGGCCACAATTAGGAATAACTAAGTGACTCCAACAATGTTCATGGTTAATGTTTTGTTTATTTTAATGTAGGGTGGCATCTCACTGGAAGAACAACAATGTTGTTCAGTATTCAAAGACCACCTGGACACATGTGTCTGAAGAAACTGGAGTGCCTTGTAGTTAATGGCTTTGAGGAACATGATGATGCTCAATAAATAATGAAAACAAAGGGAAGTGTACCAACCAAGTGTAGGTCGTGGTTCAAATTAAGAAGTCATAAACTTTATTTGTGCAGTGTTGTCAATATGTAAGAGAGTCAAACCACAGTTGTGTTCATGTTAACAAGTGCATGAAGGGTTTGTTATTTTAACGTGCTCTCATTTAACAGGTGAAGTTGTGTAGCGTGCAGTCAAGTATGCATATTTTGATACATGTTAGAGAGCATTATAAGGATATTTAAACTATAGATAGGTAGCTCCGTGTTATACAGTCTTCCTTAGGTAGCTTATATTCATTCATTTGATTAAAAAACTACCTGCTTCAATGGAACTCAAAATTTTATCACAGTATTCAAAACATCCTGTAACTGGACCATGTTAACAGCCTCGTCTGTTGGTCCACAGTTAAGTTTACATCTGGATACATGCATTTGAGCATGTATCACCACTTGGATCAGCTCAAATCGTGCAACTTCTATAAACATATGTAAATATATATACTTGTGGAGATCTAATCTCTAGTTAAAACAAAAATTTGTTGGGTCAGTTAAAAAATGACATCTGATAAGGAACGCTTCATATTTGTAAGTTCTACTGTATTGTAGGTTAAACTATAGAAAACAAAACATAATTGGTACTAACATGAGCTTCTAAGAAGGGAAACACATGCAGAAAACACTGTGTTAATGAACAAAGTAACATTAGATGACAACTAGTTTTTGAAAATTCTGTAAGGACGGGTGTTGCCAATTTTGAACGTTTACACCACATACCGTGAAGAATAATACAAAATTTACACACTCAATACTGCCAGCTGATCATTTAAAAGTTTTGGCAATTGGTGACTCATCCTTCACCACAGTATTTCTGTAAGGTGTATAAGCAACTGTCAAAAAGGTGCTAAGCTCCTGTTACAGCATGATCTGTTGAAAGTAAGTAAACATAACGTTTCTTTTTAGCTTTTTATTTGTCTTTCATAATACAAACAATGGATGCAACCATCACCTGGTGGAGAAAGCATAAGAAATGAGCTTCCAAATTCAGCGGTTCCTGGTGTTAAAATTATTCCAATCTGTTGCAATATGCATCATTGTTTATGTTCTAGGAGCTTCAATGATTGTGTACATTGCAGAAAGTCAGGAAGTGGAACAGGTGGAAACAGGAGTAGGTGCATTTGATTAACACAAACGAAGAATTATGGTGCTCCTTCACCGGGCTATTATAATGCAGCACTTTGTGTAAAATAAATGATGCACCTTATTACAACGTACTTTTTTGTATGTATTTAATTGGCCTTACTTTGCATGCTTAGTCACGTTTTTGCATACCACTTTTATACTTCTTACAACACCTTCCACACTGCTTTGTCTTTTGTGTTTTCTAGTTGAGAATTTGACACCGAAAAACGTGTGTCATTCATTTGTCATAGATGTTGTTTACTCATTTGAGACACTGATATTTTCGTGAATATGTGGAATCTCTTCAGACATTAACATCATCAGGATTATGATGCTAACACTCAACCGAAGTGTACAATTAAAAATGAAAAAGCTCTTGCTTAGTATATTTTACAAGCAATAAATATAAAAATTCCTCCCCCATTTCAGCATCTGCAAATTGAATTGAAATGGTTAAAAACTGTGATTTTAAATAAAATGGAATTTTCTGAATTGCTTGGTAGTAGTGGATATGATAAAACACACTAAAACGCAACCACCAAATCAGGAACTACATATTACAATTGTAAGGCAACATATAAAGTTTTATTATTGCCTGTGACTTGTGCTAAATACAAATTCATTTACTCACACATTGGAATACAAGGTAGAATCTCTAATTGAGGTGTCTTCAAATACACATCACTATATGACAAACTGCTGATGCCATCATAAAATATCTCCAACCAACTATGCTTCCTGGCAGAACAAAACAGACATTGTTTGTGTTCATAGCAGATGATGTATATGTCTTATAAGAAAACACTGTTAATACTTGCTGTGGTCATTAGTCCAGGAATTCTTGACAGACTTTTAAATTGCAGGGTACATCAGAGGTGGCACATCACCAAAAATTGTATTGAATTCTTAAGTGCTGTTGTATGAAGTTCTGAGAATGATAATGCAATTCAGCCTTCTGCTATAATTTACACTATTTATAACTACCTCAGAAACAGGAAGTTGCTCAGTACACACCACCTGGCACATTTGATTCTAAAGATGCATATAAAAGTATACAAAGGGGCCAGAAATTTTAAGTATCAGCAACAAATTGAAAACTGTATTGGTCATAGAGAGGTTGTGTATAAACTTTAAATTGGTGGAAATACAGCATTCTGTGTAGGAGATCATGCATCCTGGGCTCACGAAGGGCAATAATACAAGCGGTGTTATGTTACAGCCATTGGAGAGAAATGAATATAGGATGAACATTTCTGTTGGAAAGAAACTGGGCAATATTTTTGTACTATTCAAGAATATTACAAAAAATTTTAGGAATATTACAACAAATGTTCAGCTACAGGATTGATACTTGTGTTATCTGCTGGTCTGTTCTTTAGACCTTTCAAACTGCTGAAAGCATGCCATGTAGGATTATATGAAGCAGATTTTTGCAGGACATTCCCCCCCAACCCCCCCATTTTTGGCCAGTTATCTACCAATTTGGTCTTTATATCATGCCATTTTCCTTTAATTTCCGTGTTTTCCAATTGAAAAAATGGTCAGTTTCTTAAAAAATGTCACTGCAAACATTAGCATCCTTGTATTCTTTCGATTTAATATGCCAAACATTGCTGTTTCTTATTTGCTAAATTAACATTAGTGTTTCTTCTTGTGCCCACTCTGTCATTCTAACATAAAACATGAAAATGAAAATAACCAAATGTGCGTTTCATATTGCAGTTTGAGACTAAACATTATCATTGGGAAGTTTTCTTCATTCTCGAGACTGGTAATTAAAGGTATAACTTGTGTGTCCCAGTCCTGTGACTTGTCAAGTCAGTGGTAAAATCATAACACATTAAACCCTTAGTTTGTGAGTCACACCAGAGTCACCATATTCACAACAGATAAATAGATGTAACCATGGTAAAAATAGAGATTTGTGAGTGAGTGAGTGATGTCACACCAGGGTTTGCACTGTTATAATAGAGCTTGGTTTGTGACTGATATAACAACCTGCAACCAAATGAAGTAAAGCCAGCTGATACACGCATGTACAAAGTAGCATGTGTCTGTGATGCCGTCTTTTGCATTCAAGTCACATTTACTACAGTGCTATGGTGTGTGTACACTTCGACTGCAGAGTGGTATAAAGAAATTACTGCAGAAGTAATTGAACTGTTGCATTTTAATGAGTGAGCAATATTGTTGGTACAGTTATGTACATATTTAGAAATAAAGGAAAGGATTACAACAGTTGAATACGACATAAATACTGTTGTGTTTGACTCTTGTGATCCTTTCCTTTATTTCTATACTTTGAACACTTTGGGATGGTAAACGTTAAGTTTAAATATGTACATATCTGTTTAAGTAAACATGTATTAAGACAGCATAATTCTCTTTCAAATATTTTTTAAAATTTCATCACATATGACAAGTCTCTTCTTACCCCTTATTTGCAGTCTAGCATTTGTGCTGGGTAAACACACTGCATGACGCACACAACAGTAGATCAGTGAGCAGGTGATCAGTGTGACCCATAGACAGAGATGGGAACTGTAATACTTGAATAATCAGTATTCAAATGCCTTCATAATCATCATGAATCAAGGAACACCTGGTGAAAGAAGACAGGTTTGGTGTGTGAATATTATGTTAAATTGAATCATTATATGGTATAATGGTTCCATTTCCTGTAACAAAATGTATGAACTGATGTGTCATGATTTGTCAACAGACATTTATCTCATAATTTTTTATACATGTATCCAGATGTAAACCTAGCTCTCTCTTTAGATCTGCCTTCCATACTCTTTAATTTGGCACTGAATGACAAAAGCAGAAGTGATTACTATACCCAAGGCCCAATGGCTAATATGGCTGTGCCTCAATGACCAGCTACAACTATTGTGCCTTTATTTCCAGATTCAATTTACAGTCACATTCTGGCAGTAATAAGCATCATAGAACAGCCAAATCTAAACTGATGCAGGAAAAGTGTCCAGTAGCATTTCCTAGACACCAAAATTGAGATTCTATGATGTGGGCTTGAACATGGTTTGTCCTGGTGCAGGCTTCTACTGATTCTCTTAGCTCATCTGCATTCTTGGTCCTGGCCAGTAGTTGTTACTCCTGAAGTTGGTGCTGTCTGGGCTGTCCTGGTGCAAGGCTGGTGGACAACCCAAACACAGGACCCATGTCAAGGAATTTGTTGGCTCATGCTGTTCATAGCAGAGAGTGGCTGACCAAAGCCTAATGGCCACAATAGACAGTAATCAAGGGTGGTGGTCCATACAGTGCTGGAATGAATTGCTGAGAGAGAGACAGCGCAAGAAGGACAACAGGAGCAAAAATGCATAACAAGATGATGATCCTGTCCTACAGCCATCAGTGAGGCAAGACCTTTGACATCACAGGTCAAGTTACCTTGATAGGTGAGTTGTGGATTTCAAGGATCTGTTGGAAGCACTTCCATGTAGGCAGCCCAGGTTGTTTCTTCCTCCCTGTGGAAGCTGGATTGTTGCACTCCCCTAAGTAAATGTGGTGAGATGGAAAGATTCTGGCTGTGTGATAGTTCTCATATTTGTTCACAGTGCATCTAGTCCACAAGTTGTCCACTGGATGCTAAATGTTGGTGCTGGTGTCAGTGATCATGACAGTGATTATTTTTCTGGTTGTGGCTAGTGCTGGAACCTGGACTGGAGTAGTAACTGGCTGCTGGGACTGAATCAACAACTGAGCTGCTTTTCTTCATTTCCTTTTAGCATAAAAATATTTACTCATAAAGGGAGTTAGAAATACATTTACTCCTTTTAGAAACTCATATGAGATGCAGCTCATTTGAGACAGCAATGTTCTAGTTACTCAGTGTGTGCCTCATTCTTGTCTCCTTTTTCCACTGGGCACTGCCTTTTACAGCCTGCTCACCTACCTGATGTTGGGTGTAGTGTGACACATACATTATGAGAAAGGTAAGCCCAGTTGACAGCACTGGTCACCCACTTCACAAAGAGGCCATAGCCTCTATCCATCTTCACTTCAAACTTAATAGTACACGTTCATTAACAGTAAACATAAATATAGCGTGCTCATCCCCAGTTAAGAGTTAATGGTGGGATATTCAATTCCATGATGAGAGGTGAAACCTGATTGTGTGTGACACCACTGCTCAACAACAGTGAGTGGCCAGTGCCACCACCATGTCATATTGAAAGGGCCATTCAGTGGCAAAGAAATGCTGCCATACAAGAAGTGTATGAGCTGCTTCAAGAGGTGCTACTGATGTAGTAGTAGTATTTGAGTAAATCCTTGTTAAGTACATGGTGTGAGTGAGGATGTGAAGTTGCTGCTTAAGTCCTCACACTCTCACCTATTGGCTTCAGTAACCATCCCTGGATTGCAGCATGTTGGCAAGAAAGCATGCCATGACAGGCCAGTAGATCCCAGAACATTGTGCACTATCATATGCAGGTCCATTTTGGTTGCCCTAGAAACAAAGAAAATATGGTGCTGCCACTGCTTGTAGCAGCCAAACGTGGGTCTCATTTAGCCTTGCCTGGGATCCATGTGAAACCCAAGGTACTCCAAGGCCAATGCAGGAGTGAAAGCTGCTGAAGGAACAACAAAATGTCATGCACTAGGATGGTGGGTCCAAAGATCCACCAACAGTGAAGGCAGGCTACCATACTGACATTGAAATGCTGAGAGAAAAGACACACTACAGTCTGGAAGATTATGGATGCTGCAAGCTGGTGGCCCATTGAATGTCTGGTGAGACATTGGCAGCATTGCCCAAATAACATACTGCAGCATTTATGGGACTGGAAGTTGATAGGTATGTAGTAAAACCCACTTTTCAGGTCCAGCTTACTCATCCAGTTGTGTGGTAATACATTTCCTGGAATTATGGTTGTGGTGATGTAGCTGAATAAGTGCACAGCACAGCACAGCACTGTTTTCACTGAGAAAGGTGCAAGTTAAGTCTGCCAGTCCCATTATGAAAAGCACAGGAGACAGGTACTTCCTCTACATGGTTGCAGTGGATCGTATCATTCACTGCTTGTTTAAAGAAAGGTGCAAGACAAATGATGAAGAAACACTTGGCCCCTTTGACAGCAGAGGAAGATCAGCTGTCTGACTTGCGAGCACATGGATCTGATGGTCAGGATGTATCAGCAGTAAGGAATGCATTGTTAAAACATGAATAGCTGATGTATGTATATTGTAGGTCATAGATGTATAGACGTTAATCTTGGTCTTACTGGAATGGATCTGTGGCCAGGCAAGTGAAGATATGGTGCCATTCAAGAAGATCTGCGTAAATATTAACTTCATACGACCATTTACAAAAATTGGAACTCTGACAAGAACACAGACACAAAATGAAGTGTCATGAGACCTACAGAGGAAAAGAAGTAACATTCACTGAGAGTCTATGAGAACAGGATACTGATGACAATATTTGGAAAAACCCAAATTTTCTCCTATGTCTAATATATGTGGCTGTTACACTAGTACAGAAGTGAAAATACTTCCAGTGCCATGATGTATGAAGTTTTGTGAATGTCCATTGGTTGAACAGATACTGGGACAGGAAAGAATAGCCACATAGGCATTGTGATGTCATAAAGCCTATTGTTATTGTACAGTGGTTGTTCAGATCTGCATCCTAAACTACACATACTTACCTTTACTGGCCATGAACTGCACTATTGTAACAGCACATGCATGTTTTCAATTCTGACACTATCATCCCAACTTAAATCTTGTTTCCAGCCCCCACTCCAGATGACGATCAATAAAAGCCATTTACATTATTTTAATACAAGAGATATGTTTCTGTATTTCCACATCCAGCACTCTTCCTATGATGATTTTGGAGAAGACAGTGGACAAAGACAGAAGTCATTCAATTTAATCTGAAAGGTCTAAAGGGAACCACATAATTCGGATTTAATATCATGACCCAGGTCTCAATTCCAACTCTACAGTGCCTCTTTCAACTGTAAGCCAAACACAGGACATTTTATCTGGATTTATATTTTACAAGTGCTTGTATCTATTGAGAAGTTCATTTTCCTATTCAGTATAGGAACAGTGTAAAAGTAGTTTCAGTAAGCATGGTGATCACAAAATAATTTTGTCTTCTGGAATGTACTGCCATGTCATTGTGTAGATAGATGCCTAAGGTTTGGAGGACCACAGGTCATTTTTCTCACACCATGGCAGTCATCAGTCTCCCTTTCTACTGCTTTGATGCTTTATACTGGTACAATGTGTTCACCAGGTTAATATAATCTCCAAGGATGTGTACCTGTTATGGCTTGTGGATACCTAAACACTCTTCAGCATCTAATGCCAAACTATAAGATAGTATGAAACGGATGTTTTTTATCATTTTCCTGGCAAAGAAAATATTAAAAAAAACTACAGTAGAAAGAATAAATGGACTTCTACTCGTGCTGCTTCCACCGTACTGGTATGCTGATATACCTGTCTACCAATTTATACAGTACCAAATCCCTTCAGATTATTACTTTTTCTTAATAGGGCAGAGTAGATGCTTGGTTTTATAGTGCAGAAAAGCATACCCACTTGTACTGTTTCATACACATTCTCAAGAAGTGAAAATTTGAACTTCTGTGGTATTTAGAAACTTTGCAGCATATAACTCTTCCACAGTGAGGGAGAAATATCTCAGGCAAGTGTAGAGAATGTTTTTTTTTTTAAGATGCTTCACAGAACAGCAGTCAAGACGTTAGGTGTTAAGAAAAGACAAACTACAAAACCTTTCATCAACATTCAGAAATGCAGTATTAACAATGAAATAAATAATGGCTGCTGAGCTTGTGTACCATCACAATAGATATGGCAGGATGATCATGAATTAACACACAGCAGTAGCAGCCATAATCTGTTTAGGGTACCATCCACATGTTTTCAGAATAACGTGAAAAACCTGTCAGGATATCTGGTCTTGGTTGGGATTGAGACTAAGGAGCTCCTGGATAAAATATGGAAGTGTTGTCCATTAACCTGCAAAATCCTCTAACAGAAGAAATGGCACTGCCTAGTTAAGGTTACACAGCATATGATATAACATGATGGCTGTGATTCTGTAACTGTGCTTTGACTCTCTTGCTTCCACTTTGCAGCTTATAAAATGTGATGGATTGTGACCAGCACAACTGTGAAGATTCCACACAGAGGTAATCGGCACTAACCAGCAACACGTGAATCTTTAGTAAGTGCTCAGAAATGCAGCAGAAGAATTGGCTGGGATATTTCACCAAAAAACACACAGCAGAAATTAAGAATAACTGCACAGTTCATGATAGATGTATGTGCATCATTTACACTAGTTCAGGTCTCTGCTACATCAGAATTTTCACACATAAACTCAGTTGCAAGGTTATGTCTTTGTAGTTGTCAACACTTCGAATAATGTTTAATACAGTATTCGTATGTGTCTCAGTGCCAAAACAAAATTTCACATGATCCCTTGTCACCACCAAATTAAAATCTAACAGTAGATTTGTGTGGCTGGTTACATACTGCACAAAAGAAAACATCTTAACAAAAGTTGTACAGTACACTTGTTTGAGTTATTGTATGTCACTTGGCAACTCAGGCAACAGAGATGGCTGCTGCATTCAGGTTGCACCAATTCATGTTAGCAGTGGTCTTTACATAACATTACCTTATAAACATTACAGTTCCTACTTCTACACAATTCTGACAGTTGTAAATCGCACTTGGAGTAATTTAATTCAAGGTATTTGTCCACCATTGCATTTTAAAATAAAGATAAAAACTTATTAAATGCTGCATTCCAGGGACAAGACTGATGCCAACCCTAAGACTAAATTACAGACAAAGCCTACTCAGTTGGGCCCAACACACAAAGCCAGAGTAACTACTGAGAGTAGCTTTGCCTGTAGGATGTCGTTGAGTCGGTGTGTCCATAACCAGTTTCACAAACATTCACAATTGCTCCAAGGGTTCCCCTTATTGTGTTATAATGCAGCATTATGAAATCAATATACAAATTAATTTAAATGCCCTAATATGTTAACTGCCATGGCAGTCACAGATGTCCACCACAGGCCATTTTTCTCACACCATGGCAGTCATCAGTCTCCCTCTCTACTACTTTGATGTTTTATGCTGGCACATTGTGTTCACCAGGTTAATATAATCTCCAAGGATGTGTACCTGTTATGGCTTGTGGATACCTAAACACTCTTCAGCGTCGAATGTAAAACTATTAGTATGAAACGGATGTATTTTTTATCATTTTCCTGGCAAAGAAAATATTTAAAAAAAAAAAATACAGTAGCCAAGAAAGAATAAATGGACTTCTACTCATGCTGGGGCTTTAGGATCTCTTCAACATTCTATTCAAACAGCCTCATCATCCTGCCAACCTCTTAGATATCTTTGATTCAACATGTGAAAAATTAAATGCAGTAACTGTTCACTTTGTAAGTTGAAATTACTGTAGTATATACTGGTCCAAAGTATGAGCTGTTCTGAACTGTTAGTAATATGACCTCTTGAAAAGCACCTAGCTGTGACAATGGTGGTTTAATGGTTACTCTGTATGTTGAGAATTTAATGATCTGTTTTAGCATCTTGCCATTATAAATGATACAGAAAGAGAAGGTAATATTACAATATTCCTAAAAACTATAAATATAATGAAAAAAAGTTTAACCAATCAGACGGAGAGGGATGAAAAGTATGGAAACTTATCCTGCCAAATTCTGTCATTTGGTATCATGTTTATACCTTCAGTAGTGAACAAAATAAATGTATGTTACACAGTGCTTCAGGTGCACATTCACGAATGGCTCCAGTTTAGGTCCATTCAATCTTCCGGCATCCTGCTGATGTTGAAAACATAAAGGAAATTGGACTTGAGGTGCAATCACTTACAAGGCAAACATCTACCATTGCTGATGAGCAACGTTCTTCTGAAATGCGAGTAATCTGGGGTCACTCATAAATATACACAAACATTCTGTATTGTCATATATGTGGTACATATATGATGACTGAAAAATCAACATAAAATTTTAATCAACTTATATTTACTGCTCAGCCAAAAAGAAATACTTTAAGAAAAGTGTGTGCACATGTAGTACACTTTGTAGCTCAGTAAGTCAGCTGACATTTGCAATCTCAGCTGCAACCACATATTTCCTATGCACTTCGTTATTCATATAAAATGGAAATGAATGAAATGCTTTGCAGTTAATATTCCGTATCGGCGGCCTCTGTGAGTTTTGTTAGGCTTAGCGCATTCTATTATACGGCTTAGGCAAGGCAACTTAACAAACCAAGTTAATTTACTAACTTAAATGCAACTCTCTTGCGTATGGGAGTTCTCCAGTATATTCTTTTACGTTAGATTACAGTTTTTGGCTTAAGTGGACGTTATTCGTACCATTTTGACATCTTGTTTAGCTTAATAAATATGTGTGCACAGTTCCACACAACGTCAGTCCATTCATGAACGGACTTTAGAGAGAGTCTTTACATAACCTAACATGTTTCTCTACGCAGTAAACGCCTGCATGACAGACGTTCTACACCCACAACCTCCGCACCTGCCAACGTCCGAATGCGTCACTGGCACGGACACTGGGTTACAAACTTTGTATTTTGAGCCACGGATAAGTATGCGGGATCAAACGGAAGTACTGTAACATTCTTTCCCCTCTTTTACTGTTCATTCATTACACTTGCGGTGGGAATCGCCCAATCATTTTATAAGGGCAGTGCAAATGGTGGGAGATTTAGGTATGATACGTGAAAACTTCTGCATATCTGTGAAGGAACTTTTTATGTCAGAATGGTCGTTCAAACAATTTATATCAACTTTAGAAACATTCTAAAAATTTCTTAGTCAATGAATTATATACAACTCTTACACGCCGTAACAAAAATTTAGCTCTCTACGCAAGGCCACCTAAGTCTCAATGATTCATTCATATATTCCCCACCTCGAACTAGCCGCTGCTGAACGTATGATATGTGAACATCGTTTTAGGGGGCTTCTGTAGTACAGGAACGCCCCCATGCTGTATTCACGAGGCCGTGATTTGGGACGAACCACCATTTTTATCTGTGAGCGAAGTTGGGACTGTGTAGTGTATATCGTCTGGATGCAAGGAGGGCGATATACGTAACATTTTATGGCACTAGTAATCTGAATTCGAGAGCACTAAATTCACTATATGACATTTAACAAGTTATTACCCACAATGAACACCGAACTATATTTTTATTGGTAAATGTGTACGGACATGCGCGATCACGACGGGACGAAGACTGAAGAAGCACCTTGATAGAAGAGAACTTCCTGTCCCTGCAAGTTGTGGCTGATGTATTTTATATGCGTCAAAAATGGTGGAAGTAAGGACAAAATGGGGCAGAAGTAGGATACTTTATTTCGCAAATCATGACAGAGGCATATGAAGAGTAAGTAAACTCCATTATTGTACGAAGTAGCTTATGAATGTGCGCGTAACCTTCTAAGTGTCCAAAATTGGGGCTAGGTCATGGTAGGCATATATCTGCTTGCCACCATTTTCCCGTGGTTTTCTGACCGCCTGAATGTAAATTGTTTTTAACCACGGCAATGTGTGCCGCGTCTGGCAACAAAGGTACGTTATGAAGGAAGTTAAGTACTGGAATATCACAGGGTCAATCGTAACCGATGTACGTAGATGGCTATATCTAGCAGCCATCCAGACCATTCATTATAGTAGATAATCGTCCAGTTAGAATATATATTCTGGTCATTGATGAAAACGCTTGAGTTGTAAGTCATTCATAAGTGCCTTGAAGGCGCACCAAGTACAACCGGTAGTCTGATTCTGTAGTAACAGCAGTTAATGGTGAAGGATTATGAAACCAGAGCCGTTTTTAACAACTGTTTCGGTGTTGAGTGTAATGTAGTTGTTTTAGTTGTTTGGTGTAACCGAAAATTGAAGAACACTAATAAAAATAATAATAATAATAATAATATAGATATAATTTGTGTACTTCATACTTTAGTCAGCAGTGTGGTGTAGTGCCTGTAGGGACATGCAGAATAATTGTGATTGGAATGTCATTTGTTTTTGTGGACAGATGATGAATTTAAATATACAGAGTACCCATATAGGAAGAGAATTATGCCTTGATTATAGTGGTGCACACCGAGGGTGCATTGCATGATGTGCTACTTACAGCTTAGTTCCCAGTGTTTGTATGTTGATAGAAATTTTGGATGTAATACAGCATAGCATGCATGTTATATGGAAATATGAACAGTATCTTACACGTGCAAATGTGGCTAAATATTTGTATGTAAGTGAAGTATGATTCAGGACTGTGCTTGTCAATATAATGGTAATGTACGTACTTACTGTATAGCATGAAAGTCATGCTGCAAGGAACAGTGACTATATGCAGGCAGGGTTACCAGCACTAGTATGGCTACAACGTACATGATGGTTGTGAATGTACCTGAGGGGGCTTGGAGTGTGCAACATGGCACAAATTCAGTGAACGAGTACCAAGCAGTGATTGTGAGTCAGTGTCTTGAAGGGATCTTCCTGGTGTTAGGATCTCACCACACTAGTAGAACAGTGGCAATGCCATTATCTTTATGTAAAGTTTCACGCTTCAGCATTCCATTTGGCTTCGTATTAGGGGACGTAAAAGACCAACTTACACATCTTGAACACAACTGCCATATGTTAAGGATATGCATTTTGACTTGATAGGGCCATCATCAGTGTTATTATAGAATAATTAAAAGTATTCCCTGCCATATTAACAGTATTGATAATTGCATTTAAAAACAGTTGTTCATAAATAGATATTAATAATAAACAAAATTACAAAATACATAAATTTGCCCCCTTCAATCCACTATCTGCTTTATTTATTACAATCCTTTTTTCTTTATTTTCATAGTTAAAATATTCATAACTTGTTGGGTAGTTAAAATTACCTATTGACATATCTATTAAATGTATTATGGATATTGTGTGTGTGTAGGTTTCATGAATCATTTATGTAAAATGAGCATCCTACCATAACTGTTGTTTGTATTGTCTGTTACTATTGATGTACATGCATTTGTACAGCCACAGCTTTATGATAATATGATGACATCGTAATCATCAGTAATGCAGAAATGCACAGGTTGAGAGAGGACTGGTTGGAATGCATGGGATTGTGGGTTAGGTGTCAGGTGGGTTATGACGTGTAGTATTTGAATGAAGGAGGTCATACATAGAATTATGCTCGTTCAGATGTTGTTTGGGGATGAGTTCATTATCATGGTGGAACGACTGGATGTACATTTGTTCGTATGGAAGCAAAAGGGTCGGTGTGTTGATCTGCTTGCGAAGAGTCATAGTGTCATTAACGTTACCATATTCATGTCTGCAGTTAAGTGTATGTAGTGTATATGCCAAGCGAGGGTCATTGTTTTTAATGTACTGTATGTGTTCCCAGAATCTTGATTTTAAGTTTTGACTTGTCTGCCCGACATACACTTTGTGGCAGGTCTTGTACATAATTTTGTAAACTTAAAATCAGTGTTATTGTATATGAAGTTGCCGTTTATGTTCATACTGTTCTTAAGATCCATATATAAAGTTATCATCTCTAACGTAAGCACTGCTCATTTCACTTTGTTGTATTCTGTATGAATTATATTCATTCTTAAGATATTGATGTGGGCTGGGATAGTGCAGTCAGTATAGCGAATCGCTACAGGCTGGACGGTTCGGGGATCGAATCCCAGTGGGGGCAAGATTTTCTACACCCATCTGGCCTCGTATGCAGTTTGTACCAGGTCTTTCCTAGGGGTAAAGCAGCCAGGGCGTGGCATTGACCACCCACCCCCATCTAGCGTTGAGGTTAAAGAAAGAATAGAGCTATACCTCTGCTCCACCTCTGGGCCTTTGTGGACTGTTACAGGGCAAACTTTACCTTTACCTTAAGAGATTGATGTATCTATTATATCCATAGGATCTCAGGTGGTTTGACTGTGTAATGGTTATCTTGTGACAGTAGGCTGACAATATTTGACTGTTGTATTAACTATTAGTAGTATCTAGCTAGAGTGTAAGACTAAATAAATTTTAAGAGATAAAAAAAAATGAGCAGCAATTCACACACTTGATAAACATGTCAGAATCCTAACAGATATATTGAAAAAGTCCAAAATAAGAATGTTTGGACTAGATAATACCATTAGAAACTGAATTAATAATAAATCTAATTCTTGTAATGTAATAATACTTGTGTATGTAAATTAACCCATAAAATTTGTTACAAATAAATATGTTTGTCAGAGAGGTTGAAAATTCAAAGTAAGATGTTTTGGTGCATGTCTCTGCCATAAAATGTAACATGGATAGCAGAACGTACTGGATAATTTTGACAAACAAGAAGTACATAAATTGTTGATATGTTAAAAATAATACCTAAAGGTCCCATAAGGTTTATATATTAAGACTTTTTTATTTATAAATATGGAAAAATGGGGCATGTTATAAAAGAACAGAATAAAATTTGTTACACCTGTTTCTTCATTATATTGATCCACCACCAAAACAAATACAATCAATAAATCCTGCACTCTAGCTGGATGCAAAGTTAACATGGTAGTTAAATAATATCAGTTTACAGTCATCTGGTAACCAATACACAGCTATGCCGTCTGCGATCCTATGGATGTAATAAATATATATAATTGAATATAATTTGTAAAGAATACACCAAAGTGAATTGAGCAGTGCTTATGATAAAAGTAATAACTTTATATATATATGTGGATCATAAGTTTAGAATCAACATAAACAGCAACTCCGTTGAACTAAAATGCAGTGCACCAGGGATACTTAATGTGGAATTGCATGTATTAACAATAACATTATATTCAGATCATAAGTACAACAGCAACACAGACAGCAATAGTCTTAGAGCAAAAATGGAAACACTGCATAGTTGATGGTCATGCTGTCATCAGATTATCATGAAGCTGTGGCTGTACAAATGCATGTACCTCAGTAGTAACATACAAACCATGCTATTTTAGAATGCTCCTGTTATATAAATAACAGATGATTCATAAGAACTGTACATGCACATGCGCACACACATACACACACACATCCAGTATACATTTTATGAATACATCAATAGGTAATTTTAACTGTCCATCAAGTTGCAAAAATTTTAATGGTGAAAATACAGAGAAAAGAGGTGTGATAAATAAGGCAGCAACTGGATTGAGGGAGGCAAATTTATGTAATTTATTGATTATCCTTTAGGCGCCTAACGTCAACTATAGTTGACGTACCGCACCGCTAATCTCCAAAGTTGCATTTTATATATTTATTCAACAAATATAGGTACTGAATATTTTAAACATGGTGTATACTCTCCGTTTTTTTCTCTTCAAAATGCAGTTTGTTTCATAATTCTAACATATTTG
>Ga0123354_10002215_pt1 | contig 25287 bp, 19 predicted proteins | sample TergutLab28metaG_2_FD_97872 | JGI IMG/M metagenome (GOLD analysis project Ga0123354, IMG submission 97872) | Labiotermes labralis P4 segment gut microbial communities from Petit-Saut dam, French Guiana - Lab288 P4 | ecosystem: Host-associated > Arthropoda: Insects > Digestive system > Gut ...
ATATAGCGAGCATATTCGTAATGGAATTTGAAAAACAAAGAAAGAGGCAACGAATAAACTTGACAAATTCAAGTAGTATGCTTGGGTAATATTGCCTTTTGAGAGTTCGCAAAAGGCACGTGTAATTCCACATACAGGACAAGGAATACCTATAATTTTATTAAACAGGCAAAAGTGAGGTAATTCATTAGCCAAAATGAGCAATCTGCTTCCAAAAATCGCAAATGCTATTATTATCAACAAATTGCTAATAAGAACATTTGCCTCGTACTTCTTCCTTTCGTCTAAAGAAAGAAGTTTAAATAACCATTCTGGAATAATTGCTACTTCCATGTTATTGATTTAAAAAGGGAAATGGATGAACAAACAGATGAACACCCATTTACCAAGTTTTTTGTTAAGCCTGCCAAGTATAACCACATTTGTTACATCGAGTAGGTTCTTTGTCAACCATTAAAGCCAACAAACCAATGGGAAAGAAGCAAATTGCAACAAGAATTTGCCAGGTTTTGTACTTTCCTTTTTCTGTTAATTCACTGCATTTAGGACATGAAATTTGAGCCATAAGATTATTTTTTTTATTTATGCCTACTCTGTTTAAGGATTTTCGGCGGAACTCCTTATTTCTGTTTATATATTTTTTGGCGGTTTTTCAGTCGTTGAAATTTCTATTTTTCGACAATAAAAAAACGTGGTACTTTTTTTTATCTGTCATGGAGGTCTTCTACTACCTACTACCAAATAAAGTAAAGTCCACGCTTGGCGTGAACGTTTACTTACTTTACTCTTGGTAGTTTTGAAATTGTAGAAGATTCCATAACAAGAAATAAAGCAAAAACGCTTTAAAATTGTAAGAAACAAAGAACGCAGTTTAATGGAGTTCTGTTAGTATGTTGAGATTATGAGTATTAAAACGCAAAGGAAACATTATATTTTCAAAAAAGAGGCAAAAGCAAATGCTCTTTTTTGGCGATAACATTTTTTTGCGGCTGCAAAAATAGATTTTTCTTTATTAATATTAGTTATTTGTTTATTGAAATTGTGGATTTATAAAAAATATTTTTATTTTGTGTCGAAAAAAGAGGAATGAAAAATGGGAAGGGAACTTTATTTATAAAAGCACTATTTAAATGGTTTTTCATTTTTTACACTTCATAAAAAATAACAAAAAATACTAAAAAACAACTAAGTTTTACATGAATATTACTCCGGTACAAATACAATAAAAAAATACCACCAAAAAAACAGTAAAACATTGATTTACTGTCATCTCTTAATTTTTAATTCTTAATTCTTAATTACATTATTTTCCCACGCAAAACCTCGAAAATACCCCCTCCAATATCTCATCTGTTGTTATTTCGCCGGTAATTTCACCGAGAAGGTTCAAAATGCTGTTGAGATGAATAACTACTAAATCTGTGGGGCGTTTTTGCGCCATATCATCTTCCATTATATTGATCTCCTCTCGTATCTTAAGCATGATGTCGTAATGTCGAACGTTTGTTAGGAGCGTTGTGTCGGAAATATGATGTTGGTCAATATGTTGGGTTAGGAGTTCGCGGATGTCATCAATGTTTACACTGCGTTTTGCCGATACGAAAACAATCTCGTAATCATCCCATTCGGTAAAATGTTTCGGCAGTTCGTTAAGCATGTCAATTTTGTTGGCAATGATGATCAGTTTCTTACGGATAAAATCAATTTCATTTTCTAAAAAAAGCAACTCTTTCTCAATCTCTTCTAAAGAAGTATCGGAAATATCAATCATATAGAGAATAATGTCGGCTTTATCAATGGCTTTAAAAGTACGTTCAATACCAAAGGTTTCAATTTCATCATCGGTTAGTCGAATGCCTGCAGTGTCAATAAATCGAAAGTTGATACCGTTAATGGTAAAATTGTCCTCCACTGTATCGCGTGTGGTACCGGGAATGTGGGACACAATGGCGCGATCATCTTTTAATAAACAGTTGAGTAATGTTGATTTGCCCACGTTTGGCTTCCCGATAATGGCGACCGGTATTCCTGTTTTAAGCACATTTCCCAACTTAAAAGATTCTGTTAGCTGCGTAACCTCTTCTTTTAGATTATGTAAAAGATGGTATAGTCTTGAGCGGTCTGCAAATTCTACATCCTCCTCGCTGAAATCGAGTTCCAATGCCATAAGTGCCGACAAATCCACAAATTGTTTACGCAATGCTGCAATACGTGCCGAGAAGTTTCCTTTTAATTGATTGATCGCCAATTTATGCGCAGTTTCTGATTGAGATTCTATTAAGTCTGCAACTGCTTCGGTTTGAGGCAAGTCTAATTTCCCATTCAAAAATGCCCGCATGGAAAATTCGCCGGTTTTTGCTAACCGCGCTCCATTTTTTATTAGTAATTCTATGATTTTCTGTTGAATATATTGCGACCCGTGACACGTGATCTCTACCATATCTTCTCCGGTGTAGCTCTTTGGCGCAGCATATTTAACCGCCATAGTTTGGTCAATCAATAGTTCGCTCTCATAAATATTAAGCTGTTTTACATAATTTGCCGGCAATATTTTAAAATCATCATCATTTTTGAATAGTTTAGATACAATTTCAAAAGCTTCTTGCCCCGAAACCCTTAGCAGCGCAATCGCTCCAATCCCTTGCGGGGAAGAAATAGAACAAATTGTATCGAGATCTTTCATTTCAATATCTTTAAATTTTAAATTAATTTAAGTTTGCAAATAATTTCAAAAAATAGTTATCCCCATTATCTTCATATTCAAGATTTAACTCTCTTTTAGTTAATTTTTTAATTTTAGCATTAATATCATAGGTTCGATTCAAAATAGTAAAGTGCATATCTAATGTTGAGTTATTCCCTAACTGATAATACCCATTAGAAGAAGTAGTAATTTGTCCTAACGCGAAAGTTCTAACAGTTAAGCTATTGGCATAGTAAAAAGTGTAATGGGTGGAATAAGGTATCAGGTTAAACTGCAATGAGTCGTTCAGAGGTTCTCCATTCATTGTAACTTTTTGGAGATTCCAACTGTTATACAACATTTCTTGCTTGTCGCAACTCATGCAGAAAGTAGAAAGGAGAAAGCAGAAAGGAGTTAATCTCCGAAGGATATTCCAATTTTTTTTGCGGCGCATAATAATGAATTGTTTTGAGGGTCAATAAAATTGAGGTTTTTCACCACTTCTTCAAGCGATGCATAGGTAATTTCGGGATGGTTATATACCACCATATTTCCATATTTTTTTTCTTTTACTAATTCAAATGCTTTAACTCCAAATGCGGTAGCTAAAATGCGATCGTAGGCGATGGGGATTCCACCGCGTTGCAAATGCCCTAAAACCGTAACGCGAATATCATGTTTAATACCGATTTGCTCTAATTCATATTTAAGTTTATCTCCGGCGCCACCTAATTTAATATGCTGGTCGCCGATAGCTACAGGAGCAGTGCCTGTTACCTTTCCATCAAGAGTTTTCGCGCCTTCGGCAATCACAATATTACAAAATCCTTCACCATTTTTATAGCGTGTTTCAATTTTTTCAGCAATAATTTTGGGATTGTATGGAATTTCAGGGATGATGCACACTTCTGCGCCTCCACCCAGAGCAGTATGCAGCGCAATCCATCCTGCGTCGCGCCCCATTACCTCTACAATAAACACACGATTATGACTTTCTGCGGTGGTTACTAATTTATCAACAGCCTCAGTAGCAATTTGTACCGCTGTTTGGAATCCGAAAGTAAAATCTGTACACGACAAATCATTGTCAATGGTTTTGGGAACTCCTACTACATTGACCCCCAACTTTGCCAATTCGAGCGAGATCCTCTGCGACCCGTCTCCACCGATACTGATAATGGCTTCTATTCCCAAATCGTCTAAACGTTGTAATAAAAGTTGAGATTTGTCTTCTGTTTTCCAAGATCCATCAGGTTGTTGAACAGGAAAATTAAAGGGACCGCCACGGTTGGTGGTTTTAATTATAGTGCCCCCTTTTACGTGAATGCCGGCAACCTCTTTTTCCGTAAGGGGCATAATCTCAATATTCTCCTTTAACAAACCGTTATAGGATTCAATGCAGCCTATGATTTCCCAATTTCCATCTAATTTGGCGCTTTTTACAATTCCTCGGATCACTGCATTTAATCCGGGACAATCGCCTCCACCGGTAACTACTAATATTCTTTTTGACATAAAAAAAGTTTGAACGCGCAAAAATAGTTTTTTTCCAAAATCTTAAATCTAAAATCTAAAATCTAAAATCTTAAATCTAAAATCTTAAATCTAAAATCTAAAATCTAAAATCCTCTCTGCGCCCTTTCTCCTCCGGAAATAACTTCTGTTCTTGGGCGAATGTTCGATGGCGCTGCCGGTTTTGGTGTAGAAGCAGGCGTAGTAGTGGTCGTAGTTTTAGGCTTGGCAGCTTGGGGTTGGTTGGTGTTCGGGGTTCGGGGGGCGTTGGTTGCCTCCGGCTGTGCAGTTTTTTCAGCAGGTCGCGTACCGCTTTCTTCATACCGCGCACCGCTGTAATCGCGCTTGTAGTTTTGCATAGAGTTTACTCTGCTTATTTTTGAAGAGAGATTGTGCCCGCCGGTGGTCCGCATATCGTTATAAGTAACTATAACAGAAGGGGTCTTTAGATATTTTGCGAAAGATTTACTGAGATTGTTAACAAAAAAGTTTTTCACACTATTCAAATCCAAACCCATAAGATCCAGATTGTTTTTTCCCAAGCTGTGCATGAGTCCATTCAGTTTTTTGGCTCGCAAGTAGGTTTGATAGGTTTCCTGATTGTTTACCCGTTGTCCACGCGGATATGCTAATCTGCTTGCCAATTTATTAAACTGTTCATCCGAAAGGTTTTGCAACATGGAGCGAACACTCCTAAACTCGCCCGACAGACTCTCCTTGTTATCTTTTTGCACACGCTCCATAATGCGCTCAATCTCCTGTTCTCCATATTTGTAGTTGTATTTCTCCTCATTGCTTCGAATCTGTTCCATTACCTTCGCTTTTTGAAATAGATTGAACATCCTTTTTGATGAAGAATCGCTTACAAAAGTTATCTCTTCATCATTTAAATTCTTAAAAACATTCAACAGATTTTTTGTAGGGGTTAACAATAGATAGGGTTTGTTTTTAGGAAAAGCATTGTACAATTCCCCGGAATAGGTAATCTCATTATCAATAAATAATTGATACAATGCAGTATATTGCACAACTCTAACCAAATCGGTATTGCCGAGTTTGGCAAAGTAGTTGTAGGCTTGTCGCTCATATTGTCTTCCAATACTTTGCGCACGATCTTGTGAATTGAAGTAGGAAACAGGCAACGAACCTGTACGGTTTAAAGTGTAGATGGTGGCTTCGGGCAGGTCAATGGCATACATGGCATTAGCAGTATTCCAATTGTAAACCAACTCGTTTAATCCCAACATTCTAAAAAGCGGTTTCTTAAATGGGTAATATTTAGGATGCGGGTATTTGAAGTTATATTCTTGTATGGTTCCACTCTCCGACCAGTCTTTAAGTAAAATATCGGTTAAGGTCATCAAATTTCCAAATTCGGTGTGTTCCAATTCTTTACTTAGATAAGTGGGACACCAGTCGCGACCGTTTTTCATTTTTCCTGCCAAAAAATCATTAATATCCAAACTTTGCGACAACTCTTTTTCGGTAATAGAAGCGAGCAACAAAATGGTTTCTACATAAAGCGGCGGCAATTCGTGCAGCGGGGCTTCGCGTTCACGTCCGATAATCACTAACATGGACGTGTCTGCCAAAGCGCCGAGAATAAGGTCGGCATCTAAAGTAAACTGCCTTATATCGCCGATATATTCCGCTATGTCCGCTTTTTTTGGGAGCGCCCATGCCACGAAGCCGGGCAATTGGCTAAAAAACACGCCGGTATTCTTATTTTCAAAAATGGAAGAAACCGTATAAACAGTGTTTGTGTCTTGCAACTGAATAAACGGTTCGTTGTTTTTTAAAAACCACTCATTAAATTCATATAAGGTAATTTGGTAATCTAAATTTTCTTCCGAAAAATAGATTCGTGGATTTTCCACCGGCAAAGTAATAGAAACGGGTTTGTAATCTGATAGATAAAGCGCTTCGGAAAGTTTCTTTACAAGGTTTTGCACATTTTCATCGGTGGCATTTACCATTGAAATGAGAATATCGGTTACAAAACCGTCGTACCCGAATGGGTGGTTTTTGGTTTCTACCCCATGCGTAAATTTAGAGAGTATGGATTTTATGGAATCTATCTCAAAATAAGGTGGAGGTTCTGAAATTACGATTAGCCGGCTGCTATCGGAGAAAGTAGCAATCCCTATCGTTTGAAACTGGAAGCGAAAGTTGTTTCTAAAATCTTCATAGATAGAATCTTTCTTTGTAAAGACCGCACAATTTTCAAAGGCTCTATTTTGATTGGGAATAAATTCTGTTTTCATAATCTGCGCAGTTTGTTTTCTAACGGTTTCTTTTACCTTTTCATTAGAGAATATGATGATTCCTAAAACTGTAAAAATGAAGATGGGGATGAAGATGTAGTAGAGTTTTCGAGATTTCATCTAAAAAAATTGTGTCAACTATTAAAATAATGCACATTCAAGTCACAAATGCCACTTTTTTGTTTTGCAAATAACGTAAAAAATATTCATTAGGCTCTAAAAACCCAATTTTTTTTCTTCCGCTGCTTCCGGTTATTGCCCACAACGATATAACTAAGCGCAATGCACATATCTTCTGCGTGCTATTTATACTTCAAAACCTCTTCCGAAAAAAACTCTAATTTCACGCCTGCCATAGCGAACATCTCTTCTGATTCGGCACCGGCATGGTATTTTTTTTCGCACACCACACGCTTTATTCCGCAGTTAATAATGAGCATGGCACATACTCTGCAAGGGGTCATTCGACAATATAAAGTACTGCCTTCTAATGCAATGCCGCGTTTGGCAGCCTGACAAATGGCGTTTTGTTCGGCGTGAACAGTGCGCACGCAGTGTTCGCTAATGCTGCCATCTTCGTGCAACATCTTTTTCATTTGATGCCCCACATCGTCGCAATGCGGCAATCCGTTAGGGGAACCTACATAGCCGCTTACTAAAATTTGCTTCTCTTTCACAATTACACAACCGCTTCGCCCTCTGTCGCAAGTGGCTCGTTTGCTCACTGTATGAGCTATTTCCATAAAATATTCATCCCACGAAGGGCGTACATATCCTTCTTCCATATTATTGTATTCTTAATATTTGTCCTATTTCAATTTTGTCACCGTTAATATTGTTCAACGACCTGAGTTGCTGCTCGCTAAGATTGTATTTTGTGCATATTCTATAGATAGTTTCTCCTTTTTGTACCGTATGATACACCGGTGATGTTGTAGAGGGGTCCTTTGCTTCTCCTTCCGGTTCTGTGGGGCGACCGTAAAGGTCGCCCCTACTTTCTCCCTGTTCCCCTTCTCCTTCCGGTTCTGTGGGGCGACCGTAAAGGTCGCCCCTACTTTCTCCCTGTTCCCCTTCTCCCTTCTCCTTAACCATCGGCTTTGACACCACTACCGGAACAGCAATAAAATCGTTAGGCGTAAGTATCAGCATATTGTTTTTCAACTTTCTTTCTGAAAAGTCAATCATCTTTTCGGGGTTAAAAAACTCATTCAGCAATCGTATTTCAAAGTGCAGGGCGTTTTTTTTGTTTGGAGTTGAGTTGCTGATATATCCGATAAGATCTCCGGCATTTACCTTTTGTTCGGTTACCACATTAACATGATCAAGGAGGGCATAGAGGGTTTCTAAACCGTTATAATGTCTGATAACCACTGTATTGCCATACTCCTTAAATTTTTTCACCACTCGTACTACACCATCAAAACAAGTTACTACCGGCTCTCTTTTTAAAACAGAAAAATCAACACCTGTATGTTGTTTGCCTTTGTTTTTTATAAAGCCGGTAGCAAGATTTCCAGCAGTGGGAAATGCAAAAGAGTTGTTTTCATCTTGTACAAGTATGATTTTTAATTGATTGTTAAAAAAAGGGATCTCTATCATTTCACTTCTAATAAATAAAGTATCCCATTGATTCTGGTATAAAGAAAAAGCAGGAATTTGGTTGTTATTTTTAATAATAGAAGTATGATTAGCATTAAAATTTGGATAATAATCACAAGATTGCACCTGGGCAGCCATGACTCTGTTTTGAGCATGTTCGTCAATATCAACGATGGGTTGTTGGGCAAAAAGGGAGAAGGGGAGAAGGGAGAAAAGGAGAAGGGAGAAAAGGAGAAGGGAGAAATGGAAAAAAGAAGAAGGGAGAAGGGAGAATTTATTTTGACTTACCGGAAAGGGAGGTTTCAATTTATGCATAATTTTATAATTCTTGGCGCCTGTTTACACTCTTCATAAAAAACATTGCAAAAATATTATTTTATTTAGACATTCAATGTAAGCAAAATATTTAGGCAAAATTTACCATTAATGATTCGCGAAATTAGAATATATACCTTGTTGGTAACACAATAATTTGGCACTATTATTGTTATAATCAAACATTATTAATAATTAACATAGTAGATGAATTTTAAGTTTTCCGAAGAGATGAAAAATGCCTTGGAAGAGGCAAAAAAAATAGCGATCAATTATGGCTATAGTTCTGTGGGGGTGGAACAAATGGCGCTCGCCATCTTTAAAATTTCCTCCTTTAATACAGTTCAACAAATTTGCGATTTATATAAAATTGACACCGCTCAATTATGTACTCAAATTCAGGAGATGTTGCAAAACAATGAGCATAAAACTACTACGGATATTGATGAAATAAAGTTTAATGTTCTTACCGAAAATCTGTTTCGTTTAGCCTATTTGGTTTCTAAAGAGTGCCGGAGTGAATATATCGAAATGATACACTTTATATTAGCCATTTTGAAAGATGGCAGAACCGATTCTAACAATGCTATAAAGTCGTTGTTGCGAAAAACCGGCATGACCTACGAAACTGTACTATCCGACATAAAGACAGAGGAGGCTCCTTTAGGTTTTGGTACGGCCATGGCAGGCGCCGATGATGATGACGATGATGATGACGATGATGATGACCGTCGTCGTGGCAAAAAACAACAAAAAGGGCAAACGCGAACCACAACACCCATGCTGGATAGCTTTGGAAAAGACCTAACTAAACATGCTGCCGAAGGAAGGTTAGACCCTATCGTAGGTCGTGAAAAAGAGTTGGAGCGTATCGCACAGATTTTGAGTAGAAGAAAGAAAAACAATCCCGTGCTTATCGGCGAGCCGGGCGTTGGAAAATCTGCTATTGCCGAAGGGCTTGCTATGCGTATTTCGCAAGGCAAGGTCTCCCGAACCCTGCTCAACAAACGAGTTATAAGTTTGGATATGGCATCGTTGGTTGCCGGTACAAAATATCGCGGACAGTTTGAAGAGCGCATGAAAGGAATTGTGGCAGAGTTGGAAAAAAATCGTGATGTTATTCTCTTTATTGATGAGTTGCACACAATGGTGGGCGCAGGCAGCCCGCCGGGGAGTCTCGACGCTTCAAATATGTTTAAACCTGCACTCGCCAGCGGCGAAATCCAGTGTATTGGCGCAACTACTTTAGATGAATACCGGCAATATATTGAGAAAGACGGCGCATTGGAACGTCGCTTCCAAAAAATTATGTTGGAACCTACCACCGTTGAAGAAACCTTGGAAATATTGAAAAACATTAAAGACCGCTACGAAGACCACCATTTGGTGCGCTATACCGACGAATCGCTGCAAGCTTGTGTGGCGCTATCTACACGCTATATTACAGACCGATGTTTGCCCGATAAGGCGATTGATGCGTTAGACGAAGCAGGCTCGCGAGTGCATATTACCAATATCCATGTCCCCCAAGAGATTTTAGATCTTGAAAAACAGATCGAAGAATTGAAAAAACTGAAAAATGAAGCAGTCGCAAACCAACAGTACAATTTAGCCGTCAACTACCGCGATGCCGCAAAAAAAGCAGAAGAAGATCTGGCGCAAAGTAAAAAAGAGTGGGAAACCTTATCCAATACCCAACGCCCCGACGTTAGCGATGAAGATGTAGCGGAAGTAATTGCCATGATGACCGGCGTACCGGTGAAACGAATCGCAAAAAATGAAGGAGAAAAATTGATGCTTATGGCGCAAGAGTTAGAAGGAAAGGTGATTGGACAAGATGAAGCAATTTTGAAAATTGCCAAAGCTATCCGCAGAAACAGAGTGGGACTGAAAGACCCTAACAAACCTATCGGTACTTTTGTGTTTTTAGGACCTACCGGCGTTGGAAAAACCTATTTAGCAAAAGTGTTAGCCGACTATCTGTTCGATTCGCAAGAGGCAATGATTCGACTTGATATGAGTGAATATATGGAAAAACACACGGTTTCACGTCTCATCGGGGCGCCTCCGGGGTATGTGGGATACGAAGAGGGGGGACAACTTACCGAAAAAGTACGCCGCAAACCCTACTCCATTGTGCTGCTCGACGAAATTGAAAAAGCACACCACGATGTATATAATGTTTTGCTGCAAGTGTTTGATGACGGACAACTTACCGACGGCATCGGCAGAAAGGTGGATTTTAAGAATACAATCATTATTATGACCTCCAACATCGGTTCTCGCGAGCTGAAAGATTTTGGTACCGGCGTGGGGTTCAGTACTTCCGCAATACAGGCAAACAAAGGTAAAATTGAACATGGCGTTTTGGAAAATGCACTTAAAAAGAACTTTGCACCCGAATTTTTGAACCGTATTGATGATATTGTCTATTTCAACAGTTTAGATAAACCTGAAATTGTGAAAATTATTGAAATTGAATTAAACAAGGTGTTAAAGCGAGTTGGCGGCTTGGGCTTGGAGGTAACCGTTACCGATAAAGCAAAAGATTTTCTGTCTGAAGCCGGGTGGGACAGCAACTATGGCGCTCGCCCATTGAAACGTGCTATCCAAAAACATGTGGAAGATATCCTCGCCGAAGAGATTCTCCTCAACCGCATTGATGACACACGGAAGGTAGTGTTGGATTACAATGATTTGACAGAGAGGATGGAGGTAAAATAAACCTTAAACTTTAAATTTTAAATCTTTTAATACTGATAGGCGCCTATATCGGGCAAATCGCCTCTCGGATTGCCCAAAATATCTAACAGAACATCAATATTGGGTTTCCCTTTGCCAATAGCAGGCGAAGAGGATTGCAACCTAAAATCAAGTTTCTTAACATCCTCAAATTTAGGATCTTCATTACGTAAACATGCGATAAAAAAATCGGCGCTGTTTTTCGATTTTACCAAACAGTTTTGAAAAGATGCCTCTAATTCAGCTCCTTTAACTTCTTTAACCTCAACCTCTGTTTCTATATTTCCGGTAAAAATACAGTTCACAAACTCCGCTCCGGTTTCTATGGGAGATAGTTGTTCGTATGCCTGAACAGAGAGCACTTTATTACTTACATAACACGCCGGTGTTTTTCTTTCTGCTTGCATAAAATAGTTGGCAACGGTTAAATGCTTCATTGTAAATTTCCCGCCTTCAAGTTGCAAGCCATATCCGCCATTATTGGCAATTACGCAATTTGTCATATCAACATTTAAGAATCGAGATATAACGCCACTGTTTCTCGTGTTTTTTATAACCGTATTCTGAATTTTTACAGTGTTGGATGTAATATTAATAATTCCTTCATTAGTAGGCAGGGGTTCTATTTGCACGCCCACGAAAGCATTTGAAATTATAGCGTTATTGATACTCACTTCTGCACCTTCGTTAATCCAAATTCGGCTCCATTGGGCATAGTCTTCATCAAACCAAGACTCTAACCGGTCGCCTCTAAATAATACCGGCTCATCCAATGTGCCGTTTACCTCCAAATTGCTGTAGCGATACGCCCACAATCCCGAATTGTTATGAAAATAGATTCTTGTTCCGGGGTCAATAATCAGCGTGCCGGTAGAGTCAATAACTGCCCAACCATACACCACGTAGGGGCGATCTTTAGTCCATTTTACCGTTTCTTTTTCACCGGCAACTACTTTGTACCCGGATTCTTTATCAGCAACAATATAGTTTGCATTTTGCCCATACGCCAGCAATTTGACGTCTTGTTTTTGCATATCAGTCAAGAACTCAATAGAATCTTTTACTAAATAGGGGTTGTTTTCATCTGAAGGATCAATATTTACCTTTACGAAAATAAAGATACTATCTTTTTTGGGAATCTCTACATTTTTAAAATAGGTACCCGATACTCCGTTTACATTTATACTGTAGAAAGAACGTTCGCCACCTGCCAACGCAATAGTAGCGGTTATATTTTGATTTGAAGTGTTGTGCACAGTGAATTGTCTTGTAATAGAACCGATAGAAGTAAAAACGGTATCAAAAGTAAGGATATCGTCTTCACAAGAAAACCTGAGTTTCACATGATTATCTCCATTGGGTTTATGGCAGGAAATAGCAAAACATAAACCTAAAATTAGAGATAAAGCATAGAGATAGATAACCGATACCCGGCGCAAGCGATGAGTCATAATAAAAAAATACACATAATTAACGTCTTGTCCCTCCAGAACTTCCGCTTCCGCTTCCGCTTCGCGACCCGCCTGAGTTTCCACTTGAAGAGGAACTGCTACTACTGCTACTGCTACTGCTACTGCTACTGCTGTTGCTTGGCGATGAATAACTGCTACTGCTACTATTGCTTGGCGAAGAATAGCTACTGCTGCTATTATTGCTTGGAGAGGAGTAGATAGTTCGTGAGTTGTTTGAAGGTGGCGGTGCAGCAGGCGTTACTCTTGAATTATTTGTGGGTGCCGGTGCAGCAGGCGTTACTCGTGAATTATTTGTGGGTGCCGGAGAAGCAGGCGTTACTCGTGAATTATCTGGGGGTGGCGGAGAAGTTGGGGTTACTCTTGAATTGTTTGAAGGTGGCGGAGAAGCAGGCGTTACTCGTGAATTATTTGTGGGTGCCGGAGAAGCAGGCGTTACTCGTGAATTATTTGTGGGTGCCGGAGAAGCAGGCGTTACTCTTGTATTGTTTGAAGGTGGCGGAGAAGTAGGCGTTACTCTTGTATTGTTAGAGGGTGGCGGAGAAACAGGCGTTGTTTGTGAATTACCGGAACGCGCTCCACTATCAAAAGTTTCTCGGGTATTCGCTGATGTAGGTGATGGTGGTAAAGTGGTTTCGGATCTAACGGTTTCCGTTTGACGTGTAGTAGCAGTTCCTGAGCCTCTATTTCCTGCAACATTCTCCCGCGATGAAAGATTATCAAAACGTTGGTTAAAACTTTCGGGAGTTAGGGTTCGAGAGGTAAGGCGCGGGGTTTCATCATCCTCTTTGTTTCCAAAAAAACCTCTATTGCTCGTTCTCCCTGTAGAGGCGCTTCCTAAAGAGTTTCTATGACCAAAATAGTAGGAGTTATTATTGTCGAAATAGTTATGGTAATATCCTGCCCAATAGCCAGCCCAATAGCCGTTGTAATATCCATTCCAATATCCGCCGTTATACCAAGGACGATGGCATCCCCAACCCCAACCATAAGAAAAACCGTAGTTATACCAACCCCAATCATAATACCACGGACGATAATAGTAGGAGGGCCACCACCAGTTATAACCCAAATAGATGCTTACCCCCCAATACGTAGGAGAATAGGTGTACCAATACATGTTGGTAAAAAAAGGATCATAGTAACCGAATCCTAAATGCGTGTTGGTATGGAAACGCCTTATTCTTGAAGAATAGTAGTAATCATATATATCATTGTCATCGTAATAATAATAATTATTGGTAATGTATGTATTTCCCGATTCATCAGTATAAGCTTCTCCATCGCTGTAAACTTCTTCATTATCGTATGCATTTTCATAACTATAAACCTCATCAACAACAAGATAGTCGTTATTAGAATACTGATAACTACTTTCAGAAGAAGTTTGCGAAACAGTCTGCGACTTCTTAACACGGTACTGCGAATCAGTAGATTTTACATAAATGTCATCGTAATAAACAAAAGCGCCGGTTTGACAAGAAACGGCTAAAAAAAAGAAGGCTAAAACGGGAAGGGATGTTCTTGTATTCATATCATTTTTTTTTAACATTATTAATGACCAATAATTGCTGCAAAAGTATAATTTTAACTGAAAAAAAACAAATATATTATTCATTCATCGATTTTAATTTGATTCCATGCCCCCTCCTCAAGAACTGCAAGGGTATCTATTCCAAAATGTTGTAATTTTATTTTGGCTTCTTTATAATAGAGAGACAACTCATCCGCTCTATGTGCATCGCTGCTGATAACCATAGGTATTTTTGCCTTTGCCAATTTTTCTATCATATAATCGGATGGATAAAAGTTTTTGCAACGCAAACGATACATGCCGCGGGAGTTCATCTCCACAATCAAATTCTTCTTCATGATCAACTCAATAGCATGATCCACCAATTTCAGATACCAATCTTCATTTTCATTAAAAAAACGATCTTGGTTGTGCATTTTAATTTTGTCTATATGTGCAATAATATCAAACTTTTGAGTTTCAATCATTTCAAATGTTTGCTCCCAAAAACAAGCAACTGCTTTTTTTATGTCATGATTAAAAAAACGGGTAATCCCTTCGTCATATATCTCTTTCTTGGGTCCATCAATGAACCAAATATCCTGACTATTGGGAACTTTAACCAAATGCACGCCACCGATAATGTAATCTAAATTAAAGTTCTCTTTATAGTATGAAAAATCTTTGGTAATACCGGGAATATAATCACATTCCAACCCTTTGAAGATTTTAATTTGCGGATATTCTTTCCGGTAGTATTCAATCTCAACCAAATAAGCAGGAATCTCATTTTCAGTTAAAGTAAAGTCGTATTGCGCTGCAATAGGGGCGTGGGAAGAGAAGCCGAGATGGTCGAATTGCTGTTTCACCGCTTTTTCCACAAAAAATTGCATTTTTTCCTTACCGTCGCAAAAATGTGTGTGTGTGTGGTAATTACATTTCATAATATGGAATAACGATTATCATTTAAAAAAATTACTCAAAATTTATTTCTCTTTCTCTTTTCATAACTAAAAAAAAATATTTTTGTAAACTAATTTTTTTCAAATGCCAACCTGCGAAATAACCGCCACACTCGACCAATTAAACGAAGTTGCTGAAGAAATTCTATACATATATCCCAATCATCGTATTTTTTGCTTTCTCGGTGAAATGGGGGCGGGGAAAACTACCCTAATTAAAGCTTTATGTAAATGTTTGGGCATTAAAAATATTCCGTCAAGTCCTACGTTTGCAATAGTGAATGAATATTGGACGCCGCAAAACGAATCGGTATATCATTTCGATTTTTATCGCATTGAACACATAGAAGAAGCTGTTGCTATAGGACTTTTCGAGTATTTGGAAAGTGGACATTATTGCTTTATGGAGTGGTCGGAAAAGATTGAGGCTATTTTAGATGAAGAGCGGGTAAAAATCACAATTGAACGAATAGATAACCAAACACGCAAATTTACCTGCTCATGAATCCTCTTAGCAAATCCGAATACACCCCGGAATCGCAACTCTCCTCCATTGATACTGATGCAAATACCGTGAGATCCACAATAGGGATGTTGAGTTCCGAAGATAGTTTTGCTCAGGTAATGCTTTCACTCAAACATATTGAGGAACTTACAGATGAGTGTGTTGTCGTTCTTATTCAGAGAGGATTAGGCACTGAACATAATATTTCCGATTACAATTTTACAGAATATGGCGCTGATATTATGGAGGAGGAACTTCCTATTATTGCACTCTCTAACATTGTTTTAAAATATGCCCCCTTTACGTTGGAAGAGATATTCTTTTTGAAAGAGAAACAAATTATTATTTCTACGATGCCCCATGAACTGTTTACCCATGAGATGGCTGATTTTTTACATGAGAAAAAAATAACGGCTGTGGGTGTTAATCTTCTCATTGTAGAAAATCTTCAACTACAAGATACCGTTAACCAATTAGTTTCAATATTTATATCTTCTAAAAAAATAAAACACAGTATTCAACTGAACCCGCTGTTTTTAAAAAGTGTATATTGTTATAACGGAGAGATTTGCAACCGCACCATTGCCGAAAGTGCCGGCGTGCCATGGAAAGATTTGGTGGAGTTGTGCTGGAATTGGAACTGAAACAGTGAAACTCAATGAGTTTCTTAACTTATCATAATTGATTCTGAATGACAAATTATCAAATATATTGACCGACTTTGGAATTGTTTCAACTTTTTCAAAAAAATTATTTTGAACACATATTGGTTTCGGGGGTACTTTACCGTTACAATATTTCGGATAAAGGCGACGTAGTTACCACAGGCTTTTACATGACGAAATCAGTAATTACACCACATTTTGCACGGACAAACAACGGGATAATAACTTACAGATGATCCTTTGCAAATAACAAAATTCTAAAAACTAACCACTGCCCCCAATTGCCTTGCAATCTCTTCTCTCCTCTTCAACAACTGTTGCAATTTTTGGAGCATCGGTTTTTCAAATTCTTCATGGGTATTTTCATCAATTTCTCTTAAAATCAAGTTTCTATACTCTTCAATGAGTCGCAATTTGAACATCAAAATCGTCTCCTCAACGGCGTTGCTGAGTTTATGAATGTTGTTGGCAACGCTTCGCGTAACAATGTCGAACCTACTGAGCCATTGTTCGCTAATTTCAGGATCATCGTCCAACAAATGGGCAATCACAAAATTTGCAATCTCTTTATCTTCAATGGTAGAAAAATAACTCTTAATCGCATCTTGATTAGATGCATTTTTTGCTATTTCAGAATATTTATAATAGATTTTTTGAAACAAAGGATTTGAAAATTGAATTTGCTGATAATGAAATTCATCGAAAATATACTGGTCAATACGGATAGGCCTAAAATAGGATTCTCCTTCTACTGTGAACTCTTGTATATCAACCTCAAACATTCCATATTTAAGAATAAGCAGGATAATATTTTTTTCAATTTCGAGTAAACGGTTATCGGATTCGAATTTATTTTGGCGGGGCAACGGTTCAACGATATTTACCGACGGATATCCCCTTTCCTCCTTTCTCCCTTCACCCTTCATCCCTTCTTCCACTCTCGTCTTAAGGCTTTCATGTTTTTTCCAAACTGCTTTTCGGAGTTGGGCGTTAAGTGTTTCTTCCGGCAATTGAAAGAGTTCGGCGCACTCTTTGATGTAGAAAGCCCGAGCCACTGCGTCGGGAATATCTGCCACATTTTGAATGATTTCGTTAACCATACCGGCGCGTTTCATGGGGTCGTTTCCGGCATCTTTAGACAAGATATTCGCTTTAAAAAGAATAAAACTAACCGAATTATTTTGGAAATAGGTTTTTAATTGCTCTTGCGGAGTTTTTCGAGCAAATGAGTCGGGGTCTTCACTATCGGGAAGTAATACGGTTTGCACATTTAATCCGCATTCCAACAACATATCAATGCCGCGCAAAGATGCTTTAATTCCGGCGGGATCTCCATCATATACCAGCGTGATATTTGGCGTTTGCGTAGCGATCAGTTTTATCTGCCCTTTTGTCAATGCCGTACCCGAAGAGGCAACCACATTTTCTATTCCTGCGGCAAACATCGAAATTACGTCGGTATAACCTTCCACCAAATACACATTGTCGTGTGCACGAATTGCTTTTTTCGCAAAATAGAATCCGTACAAAATATCGCTTTTGTGATACACTTCGCTTTCAGGAGAGTTGAAATATTTGGAAATTTTTTCGCCTTGCTTTAAGGTACGGGCTCCGAAACCGATAGTTTTTCCTAAAGCGCTGTGAATAGGAAAAATAACACGCCCGTGAAAAAAATCAAATAGTTTCCCGTTTTCAGTTTCTTTGGTCAATCCTAATGTTAGTAATTGCTCTTTTTTATATCCTTTCCTCAGCGCAGTTTGCGTAAAAGCCTCCCATCCCTCGGGATTATATCCTAATCTGAATTTTTTAATAATTGCTTCGGATAGTCCACGTTCCTTGAAATAACTTAATGCAATATTACGGCCATCTTCGGTTTCAAAAAGTTGTTCAACAAAATAGTTTTCAGCAAATTGATTTACCAACAGGAGGCTCTCTTTTTTGTTTTCTTCATCAAGTTCTTCTTTTGTTTTTTCTTTTTCTTCTGCAAGGGCAATATTATATTTATTAGCTAAGTATCGTAATGCTTCGGGGTAGGAAATCTTTTCGTGTTCCATCATAAAGTGCACCGCATTTCCTTTGGTATCGCAAACGAAACAATTGAATATTCCCAAGCGTGGGTTAACATACATCGAAGGGTTTTTGTCATCGTGAAAAGGGCAAAGTCCTACCCAATTTTGTCCCCGCCGTTTTAAGGAAACAAAATCCCCAACCACCTCTTCTATCTTGGCGGTTGCCATTATTTCGTCAATTGTTTTTCGGGAGATCATTTATGTAAATTGGGGTACAAAATGGTGTTGCAAAAATATAAAATTATGTCTGTACAGAGCAATTTTCTTGTTGCTGTGTCGAAAAAAATATAGAATATCTTGTGTATCATTATATTCATTAGCCCGGAGACAGTGAAATACATAGTTTTACAGAGAATATCTAATGTTTGCGACATTTTTACGCCAAAATTGTCAATACTCACGCTTTTAACCAAAACTCAGTATATTTTCGCGACCATGTTACAAAACAAGCCATGTTTTGTAATAAAACTGAGAAATAAAATTGAAGAGGAGCATTTTGTACAAAGATGCTCCTTTATTATTTATTGCTATAATCGTAGTACTATCTGTAGCTTTACTTCTGTTTTGTGCGGGGCGTCAATCAACTCTAACCCACTGCTGATTTGATTTTGGTTGAAAAAGAACAATCGCGATATTTTCCCCTGTATTTCAAACCACCGATATTTCCATTTTAGAATTAAATAACCTTTGCAACCTCTGTAATAATAACTATTTATGGTAAATGTGTAAGTAAGATCGTTCTCATAAGCATACAATCGTTCATCGTAAGTATCGGTATCAAAAAGGGCAAACCGAACTCTTAAATCTAACCCTGTTTTTGAAATAATAACACCAAAATCCTGATACGCAAGCAGACCGAACCGATTCTCTTTGTTATGTTTATTTCTGTTTAATACACCGCTCACTTCCGATTTGAACTGCAGATATTGCAAAAAAGAATAAGAAAAAACCACACGCAAACGATGTTGCTGCATTTCTAAAATCTGATTGTAAGGGTGCTCTTCTCTGAAATTTTTGTTTGGTGTTTTGTAATTGTAACGCACCAACAACGCACAGTTTCTTGAAACAGAAACATCAAAACGCAACGAAGCATCGAGATACGACAAAGGTTTGTCAATCAAATATCTTAACCAGCGAAATTGATAGATATCGAAAAACGCAATCATATTTACTTTTTTTGATAATATAACTTCAGACGTCAACAATAAACCTGTTTCGTTATTTAGTTTGCTATTTTTGGAGTACGGATTTCCGTCGAGTGCTGCAAAGTTATTGCTGAAATGCCGGAATAATGAAGAGAGTTTCATTCGTGAGTCTATCTTAAAGATAGCGCCTTGCAAAATGGCGTACCCTTTTGTACTACTCGCGGCAACCTCCCCAAAAAGGATGTGATGTTTTATTAATACTTGATAATCAATACTTGCGTTGCACAATCCTTTTCCTGAAAAATCGAAATTTTGATAAGGTCTTGCTGAGGGTATTACCGGCAAAGAGAACTCACTGCGCATTATTTGTGTCCCAATTTTAAAGGTTTTGAAATTGGCACGGAAATGAGCACCATATACTGTGTTAAATAATGCGTTACGCTTACTTAGTTCAGTTTCTGTTCGATGTAGCCCTGTATTTGAAATCGCGCCCTCAAACGCAAAAATATCGGGTTCTACTTCCACCACATTGCCGTCGAAAAAGCGATGCCCAAAAAAAACAACGCCGCTGTACTTGTAATTTCCTAATTGCAAGGTAATTCCGCGTAGGAAATTGCTTTGACTCATGGCAGTAACCGGTCGTTGCACGGCACCCGTTTTCCTGATTTCGCCCGAACTGCTGTTCATAAATCCTGTTCCCATAATCAAGCCCTGCCCAAAATGGAGCCGGTAGTCGCCCGCAATAACCGACTGTAAAACCCCTATTTTTTTTACTTGTAGATGAAAAGAGTAAAATCCAAAGCCCTGTTTTTGTGAACCTTTAAAGAACTCTTCCCCTGCATTTTTTTTACCCGAAAATCCTAACGTAATATGCTCGTTTGCGGAGAAATTATAACGAAAAGCGTACTGCTGTGGTGATCCTACATAGTGTGTGTTCCTACCTTTATCGTAACCCGCTTTCTTTTCCAATACTTGCACATAGCGAATTAACAATTTGTGTTTGGGTCGTTTAAACAACGATTTGAAAGTCAATTTCCTGCTTTTATCAACCGCCGCAGCCATAATATAAAGTTCTATTCTTTGCACATATTCAATCGTAAATCCTTCCACAGATGCCAATTCGTAAATAGAGACCAAAAAACCATTTTCGGCAATATATTTTTGCAGTTGGTAGTATTGATAATCTGACATTTTGAGGATGACAAAAGCCACTTCGGGAGATAAATCATTTATATTTATCTTTTCAAGTGCATCATAAAACTCCGACAGTTCTTCAATGAAGTCGTTTTCATCTTCAATTTCAACATTTTCGAGTTCTTCAATGAGGTTGTCTTCAAAGTTGAGGCGAAAGTAATTTGAGTCAACTTGGGCTTGTAAGACGAGTGGTATTAGTAGGAAGAGGAGGAAGGAGGGTTTCATTTTAGATTTACGATTTTAGATTTTAGATTTACGATTTTAGATTTTTTCTTGTTGTATTAATTGAAGCTACAATGATTGACAGTATTTCGTGTGTCTCTTTTATCAAATCTGATATTTTTTCCTTCATTATTAATGAACACTCATCAAGTATTTCAAGCCAATAAATTGTTTCGTCTGCTTCTTCATCAACAAGCTTTACTACTTTTATTCCTATTTGTTTGGTTCTATGTTTAATTTGTGCCTGCATAATGTTTTAATAAAATCTAAAAATCGTAAATCTAAAATCTAAAATCGTAAATCTAAAATCGTAAATCAAAAACAAAACCCTACTCTTACCCTTGGCGAGAACCCCAACCTGTAATCAAAACCCCCTCCTATATCAAATTGCAGTTTCTTCCACCAAAAAGAGAATTGCAGGTTCACATTTTTCAAAGAAACATCCGTAATAAATCCGTAAAATCTATCTCTAAAACAAATCGTTCCTGTAATATCGAAAGTACCCGGAAGTTGTTTAGAGGCTGCTATCGCCAGTAGTAGTTTGTCATTAATTTTATAGTCTAACATCAAACAATAAAGCATGGGAATTTTCTCTGTTCCGATTAAACCATACTTTAAATTGGCAGGATTATATGCTGATACACCAATGCCTACTTTTTGTGAGATTTGTCCGTAAAGCGAAAGGTCGAACGTGAAAGAGTTTTTTTTAGGATAACCTTCCGCGTGATGCAAAATATAGTGTGCCTGCAATCCAAAAGCGATCCGTTTGGCAAATATCTTTGCATAACCTGACGATAGCGTAAGTATTCCGTATTTGGAATATCCAAAGTGAGAAATACTTAAAACAACGGCGTTTCCATTAATATTGTAACTTCCCGACAATGTTGCCGTACACAGTTCTTGAAGCAAAAATTGATTTTGCGAAAAGAGAGAAACATAAGAAGGCAATCTTGTTTGTACAGAGAAATTTCGTTGAGAAATATTAAAAAGATAGTATTCTGAAATTGAAACCGGTTCTTTTTGGGCAAAGATAAAAGGGGTTGCGATGCAGAAAAGTGGCATTAAGCACCAACTAATAAGTAGTTTACGAGACATGGCAGTTAAGTTTAGTGTATGGTAGTAATTCGGCGGCAAATATACAACACAAAAAACCGTTTTCGGAAAAAAATTGATTTTTTTTTCGTGCAGATTTTCAAGAGTATAGAATTTTACTATTTTCGCACTTTCAATAAATTTTTAATTATGCAAAAACATTTCAAAATTCTCTGCACCCTGCTCCTCAGTTTGGTGATTTTTACGGCTTTCGCTCAAAAGCCTGATAGGAAAGATCCTCTTCCAATGGATCCGAAAATTATTACAGGTAAATTAGATAACGGATTATCTTACTACATCCGCGAAAACCAAAAACCGGAAAACCGTGCGATCTTTTTCTTGGCGGTAGATGCCGGCTCGGTGATTGAACGCGACGACCAGTTAGGGTTGGCGCACTTTACAGAACACATGGGCTTTAACGGAACAAAACAGTTTCCCGGAAATAGTTTAGTAAGCGAATTGGAAAAGAAAGGGGTAATCTTTGGACGCGACCTGAACGCAAGCACCGGCTTTGAAGCTACCCTGTACTTTGTAAACCTGCCCACAGACGACGAAGACTTGTTCAACATGGGCTTGAAAATTCTGGACGGCTGGGCTTTTAATATGTTACTTACCGAAGATGAGATTGATAATGAACGCGGTGTAATTATTGAAGAGTGGCGTTTATACCAAAGTGCGGATGAACGGATGTTTGAAAGAATGTTGCCTATCCTGTTTAAAGGTTCGCAATATGCAGAGAGAAATGTAATCGGAACTTTGGAAAGTTTGGAAAACTTTACCTACCAAGCTATTCGTGACTATTATAAAAGATGGTATCGCCCTGATAATATGGCCATCATTCTTGTGGGTGATTTTGATGGTAAAGATATGGAAAAGAAGGTAAAAGACTTTTTTACCATCAATGATAAACCCACTACGCCGTTAGAGCGCCCCTATTTTGAAATTCCAGGCAATAAGGAGCCGATTATTGCCATTTTAACGGACCCTGAAGCCACCGGATCCGAATTTACCATTGCGTTTAAACATCCTAAAACAGAGACGCAAACGTTTGGCGATTATCGCAGAAATTTGGTGCGCGGATTGATTGCTCAAATGATGAACGCACGTTTTGATGAATTGGCAGAAAAGAAAACAAATCCTTTTAACGATGCACACGGGTATTATGGTGATTATTGGTCTCGTAAAAACGACGCTTTTCAAATTTGGGGAGAATCGAAAGAGGGTAAATTATTGCCTTCCTTAGAATTGGTCTTTACAGAACTCAAAAGAATTGACCAACACGGATTTCTATCTACTGAATTAGACAGAGCTAAATCTGAATATTATGCCAATGCGGAAAAAGCGGCTAAAGAAGCAGATAAAACAAATTCCGTAAGCCATTCTTACAGCTATGCAATGGGGTTCTTAGATAAAGAACCGGTGGTGGGATCTGAAATTAATTTTGAAATAATTAAAGAATATCTTTTCGATATTACTTTAGAGGAAGTTAACGAGATGGCAAAATCCTATATTACCGATGAAAATATTGCCTGCGATATGACCATGCCGGAGAAAAAAGGATTGAAAGTGCCTGCGGAAAAGGAAATATTAGCAGTAATCAATAAGTTTAAAACCGCTAACACAAAACCTTACGTTGACAAAGTAAATAGTTTACCTTTCCTTGCAAAAGATCCAACCCCTGGTAAAGTTTCCAAACAAATTCAAAACGAAAAATTAGATTATGTTGAATTGCAGTTGAGTAATGGTGCTACCGTAATTCTTAAAAATACAGATTTTAAAAACGATGAAATCCGCCTCACAGCATATAGCCCCGGCGGAAATTCGCTCTACGAAAACCATGTTCTTCCTAATGTAATTTTTGCTTCATCTGTTATAAACGATTGTGGTATAGGAAATTATTCCCCTGCCGACTATGCAAAATTTATGATGGGAAAAAACTACCGAATATATGCTAATATCAGTACTTATGAAGAAACATTGGGAGGAAGCACTGCGCCAAAAGATTTGGAAACATTTTTGCAACACCTCTATATGATTTTTGAAGCGCCAAGAAAAGATAAAGAGGTGTTTGATAGAAATATTGAACAATGGAAAGAACAGGCTGCCAACTACGAAAACGACCCCGAATATCAATACTATAAATTTTCTATGAAAACAAGATATTCCGACCATAAACGATTGGTATTTTTAGAAGACAAAACCCTAAAAGCCATGAATTTGGATCAAATGTTCAAGATTTTCAGAGAACGTTTTGCCAATGCTTCGGATTTTACCTTTATTTTTGTAGGAAACATTGATATTGAAAAATCTATTCCATTGATCGAAAAATATATAGGTGGTATTCCGAGTGGGAAAAAAGAGCAAATTATTAACAGAGATATCCCTTTGGCAAAAGGGATTATTGACAAAACCATCTATTTCGGTTTGGCAGACAAGACGTTGGTGGGACATTTCACTTCCCTACCCTACCAATGGAATGCAGAAAATAATATAGCAACCAGCGCGCTCAACAATATTATGCGTATTAAGATGACCGAAAATATTCGCGAGAAATTGGGTGGAACTTATGGCACTCAATTCTCATTAAGCCCAACAAAAGTGCCGGTAGAAAAAGTAAATATGACTATCTCTCTTGGTTGTAATCCTGACCGCGTGGAGGAAATAACCACCGAAATTTGGAGAACCGTTGCCGAAATCATTGAAAACGGTCCAACCCAAGTGGATTTGGACAAAGCCAAAGAACAGATGATCCGTAGCTTTGAAACAGGAATGAAAGAAAATTTCAATTGGACTTCATGGTTAAAGAATTACTATGACCAAGGCACAGCCATCTACACTTTAGATGAGTGGAAAGAGAAAGTAAATGCGCTTACTATTGACGACCTTAAAGAAGCTGCGCAATACATGAAGCACGATGAGCATGTTCGTACCATATTGATGCCCGAAGCAAGAAAACAGTAATCATTGTATGGACGTTACAAGCAATGGCAGGACAAAAAAAATGAGCAACTTGTTTATCCTTTGAAAATGTGAGTTGGATAAGGATTATAGTGTATTAAATACCGAGCCAATCTTGTGGCGTCTTAAACGGAAAATTGATTTCAGAATTGAGCCTCATGTAATTGCCCGAGACAGCGATTATGCAGGGATGCTGAATGAAATAGAACAAACAGGGATATTGATTAATTGACCTGCAAGAAAACGAACCTCGTACCCCACATCTCTTAATTCTTAATTCTTAATTCTCACCTCTCATCTCGTGCTGCTGGCAAAAAAAAAATCACTTACCCTTGACAGACGCCCTTCCGTGATGTATATTTGCCGACCATCTAATTA
>Ga0123354_10002216_pt1 | contig 25276 bp, 20 predicted proteins | sample TergutLab28metaG_2_FD_97872 | JGI IMG/M metagenome (GOLD analysis project Ga0123354, IMG submission 97872) | Labiotermes labralis P4 segment gut microbial communities from Petit-Saut dam, French Guiana - Lab288 P4 | ecosystem: Host-associated > Arthropoda: Insects > Digestive system > Gut ...
ATTCAGCAGCTTCTTTGGCTTTATCAAGCCTTGTTTTGCTGCCTGTTCTTCCATCAACATTACCGGTTGCCTCTTCTTCTATAATCATGCTCGGAGAAACATCAAGCAGTATAAAATAATCATTGCCTGCGGAAAGATGTTTTATATCTTTCTTTACAACTTCCGGAACTGAAAAAGAAAAAGCAATCAAAAGCAGCGAGAGCCAAAAGAAATAATTGGTTAAACCAAACAAAATATTTTCTTTGGTGAATTTTGATTTTGCCTTATTTTTTTCAATATAATATTTATCCGGAGAAGATAATATTACACCTCCCCTGTTTTTTCTTTTATATGAAAACCAGATGGCAAATATAACAAGAGGAATCAATAAGAGCATTACAGGATTTTCAAATATCATATTTTTTTCTCTCCTGCAGCCCCTTCAAGCATTAGCGCAAAATCATAAACAGTTCCCGATGCTTCTGTAATTATTTTGGAATCAACAGCGCCATTTCCAAAGCGGATAAAATCTAGAAAAACAAGTTCTTTTGATGGAGCTTCGGGAAATGCTGCAATTATTTCTTTGGTTGTAAAACAAGTTGTTTTTTTACTTGTAGCGATTTCAAGATATTCTTTTAATAATTTTACAAATCTTTTTATATAATCGGTTTTTTCATATTTGCTTAACCGGAGAATCATTTTCGACATTTTTCTTAGTAAATGCTTTCTTTTAAATGTGTTGCTTTTTAAAATAACTGTTTTTCTTATTTTTCTGGGAACTATTTTAATTACATAATAAAATAAAAACAAAAATAAAACCAATAATGTAAAGCCTGCTGCAAACAAGAGCCTTGTCCATGGCAAAAAAACTTTTCCGCCAAGAAGATTTAGCGAATTCGAATTTCCAAGCCTTGATTTTACAGAAAGAGGAATTCCCGAATAGATTTTATCTCCTATTATAAAATCAGGAAAAGTAGAAAGCGCGGGATCAAGAGGTACAAACCAGATAAGGATTTCATTTTCCTCATGGTTTATTTTTATATCTTCAACATGAAACCACTGATTATTTTTAATTGATATTGTACCTCTGTCTGAAGATATTAGATCGTTGGCAAGCTTGATTCTGATAAACCCTTTGTCGCCTGTTTTTAAAGGAGTTGGATTTAAAGTGTAACTTAAAATAGTTCCTCTTGATTCCTGGGAAAAAGATTGGGAAAGAGATAAGGCAGTTAAAATAAACAGAAACAAAAATATTTTTCTCATCTTTTCCTTAATTTAAAAAAGGTATTTATTTTTTCAACGATATTATCGCTTGTAGATATATCAACAAGAGGGATGTTAAATTTTGTTGCCTCTGAAAAATCTTTGTCGCTGTTTTCTATAGAAGAAGAAATGCCAACAGAAGAAATACCAACCAAAGGCATGTTGCCAGAAGATATGCGTCCTCTCTTTTTTCTTTTTAAATAAAAATAGCCGCAAGGGTCCATTCCTTCGGATTCATAGGAAAAGAAATTCCGATTTTCTATTTCCGGCTCTATGGTCGCAGAAAAACTGCTTCCAAGATTGTCTCGTATGCGAAAAATTGCAGTTTCAGCCCGTGAAGAAATTTGCAAAAGAGTTTGCCAGGGCATATCGTATTCCATATCTGAAATTATTATACATATTCCCTTTTTCCTGAAACTTTTAGGGAGAGCCCTGCACGCTGCTTCAAGGTTTGAACCTTCACACATGGGAATTGAGTCTATTATTTTTTCCGCTATTGAAAAAATATGTCCCCTGCCCGAGGCGGGCATTACTGTCTCTTCGACCTTGCCGGAAAAAAGAATGGCTGCTGTTCTATCCCGGCTTGAAGCAGCAGAAAGCCCAAGTACTGCCGCAGCAACAGCAGCTGTTTCCAATTTTGTTTTTCTTGCAGGATAAAGAGACCCGCCGCCCCCCATAGATTCGGAAACATCTACAATAAGATAAAGTTCCAACTCTCTTTCTTCCTGCATTACAAGAGTATATGGCCTGCCTGTTCTTGCAAAAGCATTCCAGTCGATTAGCCTGAAATCATCTTCATCCGAGTATTCCTTAATTCCCTCCAGCTCTACGCCATTACCCTTGTAGGCAGAGATGTAGAATCCGGCAGAGTTCCCGCTCAGACGTTTTCTGATCACAATTTCAATTTTTTTTATTTCAGAAAGAATTTCTTTCTTGTTCATTTTATGGAGTTTTTACAGTACCAAGTATGGTAGAAACAATAATATTGGAATCTGCCCCTTCTGCTTCTGCTTCGAAACTTCTTATAATTCTGTGCCTTAAAATATCCGGAGCAATTTCTTTTACATCATCTGGAGTAACAAATTTACGTTTTTCCAAAAGCGCTTTTATGCGCGCGCATCTCATTATTCCTATTGATGCTCTCGGCGATGCGCCAAATTCAATATACTTATTTTTTTTCCTTGTCTCTCTTACAATATCCACAATATATTTTTTTATATCGTCGCTTAGCATTATACTTTCAGCAGCTTCTGAAAGCTTTGCGACATCTTCCTGCGTAATTTTATCTTTGAATGCAGGGAATATTTTTTCTTCTTTATCATGCAAAGAAAGAATTTTAAGCTCAGAATCGTGCGAAGGATAGAGAGTATCCAGTTTCATTAAAAATCTGTCGAGCTGGGCTTCCGGCAGTCTGTATGTCCCTTCCTGCTCTATGGGGTTTTGTGTTGCGATTACAAAAAAATTATTCGGGAGCTTAAGTGTTGATTCCCCTATTGTGACCTGCCGTTCTTCCATTGCCTCAAGCAGGGCAGACTGAACGCGGGCAGGAGAGCGGTTGATCTCATCTGCAAGAACAACGCCGGAAAAAACAGGCCCTTTCCTTACGGTAAATTCTCCTGTAACCGGAATAAAAACAAGGTTTCCGGTAATATCTGACGGAAGGAGATCGGGAGTAAACTGAATTCTTGAAAAATCAGCTCCTACGATTTCCGAAAGCGCTTTTGCTGATCTTGTTTTTGCAAGGCCCGGAACTCCCTCTATTAAAACATGGCCTCCGGTTATATAGGCTACCATAAGGCGGTCATAGAGAAACTCACCGTCAATAATAGTTTCAAGAAAATATTTTTTTGCTTTATCGAGTTTATTAAAAATATCAGCAAGATTATCAAGAGTGCTATTCACTTATATGCTCCATTATAGAGAGACCATAATTATGATCTGTAATCTGAATTTTCCCGCACATATCCATTGGAAAGGTCGCACCCAAATACTGTTGCGCTGCCACTTGCAGAACCAAGAATTACATCAATATCAACAGTATTGTTGTGGCTGGGAAATTCTTTATGATCAGAATCAAGAACCCTTGATTTAAGATAATCTACCAGTCTTAGTTCTTTTTCCTGATCCAGCCTAAAAGCCCCTTTTTCAAAAATAACTTCGCCGCCAATAAAAAGCGAAATCTTTTCTTTGTTAAGCGCTAGGTTATTATTGCCTGCGTAATCTCCTATTGAAGAGAGTATTCTTCCCACATTTGGATCATTGCCAAATATTGCAGTTTTAACAAGTGGAGAATTGAGAACTGCTTTTCCAAAATTCCTTGCTGCCACATAATCAGATGCGCCTTTTACAGAAACTTTTACAACATGACCACACCCTTCTGAATTTCGTACTATATCAACCGAAAGGTCTGAGCAAACTTTAAATAGCGCTTCTTCAAATTCTTTTTCCGGAACTTTTTTCTTTGTACAGGAGCTCATTATAATTACAGTATCGCTTGTGCTCTGGTCTCCATCCACAGAAATAGAATTATATGTTTTTTCAACAACTCTTTTTAAAATATCCCTTATGGTATCTCTTTCCATTGAAATATCTGTCATTATAAAAGATAGCATTGTAGCCATGTTAGGCTCTATCATTCCCGCGCCTTTGGCTACAGCAACAATTCTCCCATCCCCCACATCTGCGGAGCGAAGCTTTGGATACGAATCTGTTGTCATTATCCCTTTTGCAAGATTTACCCCTGTCCCGGGAGCAAGCTCGCCAACAAGGCGTGGAATATTTTTTACCATATCTTTGACAGGAAGCTGCCAGCCTATAATCCCTGTTGAGGAGGGGAAAAATTCCTGCGATGAAGAGCCTGTCTCTTTCGCAAGATGCTCAAGCAGCATGGTCGAATCCTCAACACCTGTTTCTGTACATACGTTAGATACTTTATTATTGATAATGACTCCCCGAACTTTATCGGACATAAGCCTTGCTTTGCCTATTATTACAGGAGCGCCCGGACATTTATTTCTTGTAAACGCAGCGCCAAAAACAGAGGTGGGTTTATCGAGCATTAAAAGAGAGAGCCTCATTGGAAGAGGTTTCTTGACCGGCCTTTCTGCAGGGAAAAATTCCATGGAAATAACCGAAGTTTTAAAACCTTCGGGCAACTTACCTCTTTTCTCAAGATCGCTTAAGTACTCTTCTTTAGAGTTATATATTTCAAGTTTATTATTTTCCATAGCGGACTTCCCCCAATAGTTTATAATATTGGTTTAAAGCCCAAATGTCTACAGATGCTGATTTTATACTGATGTACTGATGATGAATTTTACCATAAGCAACATTTTTGTACCCAAACTGTTTGGGCATGCCGGAAGCAGCAATGCAGTTTAGCATAGAGTTTGTGGGCAAAGCAGGAAGGCGGACAGCGAGCGCGTCTCCGCAGCATCTCGGTGAGGACTAGCGCGAGGCTGTGTCAAGGATGACACGTACCGCGCCGCGACATGGATATCGCTCTTTTGGTTTTCGCGGCGCTGACCGACTCTGCAATTTTCGAGTACAATGCGCAGTGCGGATGCAATATTTGCAGAAACATGTGGTTACTGCCCAAATGCTAAAGGATTTATAATAACATATTTTCCATTTTCAGTTGCCGCATGAATTTTTCCATCTTTGTAAACAATGCTTTCAACAGGAAGAGCTGTATCTGCATATCTTACAGCAAGACCGGTTGTTGGATTATATGCTGTAATCCTTCCATTTTCCGAAGCAGCGTAAATAAGGGAGTTTTCACCCAGACAGAAACTTTTTACTTTTTCTATCTCTTTTATTTCTTCTCCATTAGGCTTAAAAAATTTCAGAGTATTATTGGAAAAGAGTATAATCCCGCGATCAGATGCGCTAATATGCGGCAGCTCGCCGGATGCATTGGGCTGGAATTTTCCTCCCCAAAGTAAATTGCCTGTCTGGAGATCAATAGCGTTTATGGAGCCATTCAGACTGGCAAAATATCCCAGGTTATTACTCATCGCAATGCTTACCCCGCCCGGGTTTCCCAATGTTACAGGAATTGAGGAAAGAGGAGTCTCCTCCTGTCCAAAAACCTGAAGAACTCCCTTGTCGGTTACTGCTAAAATTCTGTTATTGGATAAGTACGGATATGAAACAACGCTATCCGGCACTTTTATTTTTCTGCTAATTTTAAAATCGCTGTTGTCAATAACAAGAATCGAATCGCCGCTGTTTATAAGAATTGAATTTCCCTCAACAACAGGTGCGCTGTAAGGAGCTTGTTCCAGAACAATATTGCCTGCTTCTTTCCAGCTTGTTGTATCTATTGCTTTAAAAATATTTTCAGATACAAATAAAAGGTTTTTTCCCGCAAACACAGGAGCAGTTGCCGCAGCATCATTATTTTTAAACAGAGTTTTCCCTTCTGCATCTATAACAGAAAAACCATTTCCGCTTGAAACAAACGTACAGTAGCTTCTCCCTGCAGGGATAATTGTGTCGACCTTGTCAAATCCTGTATCAAAAGTATATGGCACAAGCAGAACAGGTAATGCAATATTTCTTTTTACTGTTTCGCCCTCTTTGATTTCAACAGACAACTCTTCGGTCTTATATTCTTTTCTTTGCAAAGAAACATTTAATCTTGTTCCCGGATTATAGCTGCCTGTGTGCATACCTCTTCCGGCAAGAGAATTTCCTATGTAGATTTCAGCATCAGACGGCAAGACAGATATTTCAAAATAACCTCTTGCCGGCTCTCTTGGTTTAAGTGTGATTATATATGGTTTCTCTGTAATTTCGGAGATAACAAACTCTTTATCAAAAGGCTCATACTTTTCATGTTCAACAGTTACTTTTACTGTTCGGTCTGCTGCCAGAAGAGCGCTTGCGGAACCAATGCCTATAAAACTGCTGTCAAAATAAATTTTTGCATCTATTGGATTTGTTCTAAAAACAACTTCTTTAAATTTTTCATTTTTATCATGCACCTGCATAAAATCTGTTATTTTTAGTTTTTCAAGATTGGCATTATCAATACTTTTTACCAGCGCAAAAGTTTTCTCTGCTTCTGATATAGCTGTTGCAGAAGAGCTTGAAATAATTTCATGAAGAGCATTCATTGGGATTTTTTCATTTTTAAGATCATCAAGACCTTTCTCCACCAGTGAAAGCGGTTTTAATATTTCTGCCGACAAATCCGGTGTTATAGTTATCTCGCTTCCTCCTGTTACAACAGGAAAACTTTCTTCAGCCAGTTTTATAAAAGCTTCAATATTTGCATCTCCTGCAGGAGCTTTCCCTTTTAGCCTTTCAATAACATCGGAATGGGGAATCATCCGGACTTTTCCGGATTTTACAGCAAGAAGAATTTTTTCTGTCTCAGAAGAAGATACCAAAAATTCTGTCCCTCTTACCCCAAAAGCAGCGCTGGGGGTTCTTATAGAGTAATTTATCGATCCTGCCTCTGCAGGCGGGGTAATGATTTTTTCAACTTTGTTAATAATGGACCCTGTCAAGAGCGACATCGAAATATCCGAATGCGTCCCGACAGATGCAAGCCGTTCTATTGAAAGTTCCGTGTTTTCATCCATTCGTATAACGGAATTTCCGGTTATGAGAATTTCAATATATGAATCAGATGCTGTTTTTAGAGAATCTCCCTCTTTAAGGATATTGCCGATTACAGCCGGGAGAATTCCGGTTTCCGATAAAACATATGCATCGCCGGAGATAAAAGTAACAATAGCTTCCAGATTTTTCATTTCTTCTGCCTGTTCTTTTTTCTTTTTGCATGATGATAATTGAAATAAAATAAAAATTAAAAGAAACAAATATAATATCTTTTTCATTAAATCCTCGGGGCAATAATTCGTCGTCCCATCATCTTGTTGAAAATAGCGAAGCATAGGGGGGACAGGAGATTGTATTACTCTACAAAATATAAACAACTAATTATATAGTTAGTTTCATATTTGTAAGACTATTTTGCAGCCCTGCATTAGCAATATTTGCGCGGACAATTTTTTCAGAAAGCAGTTTGACAAGAAAAAGACCATACTGTGGATATTTTTTTATTATCCGGATAAAATTTTTACGTGAAATTTTTATTATTCTTCCGTGGAGTTCGGCAACTACAGTAGCGCTTCTTTCATTATTAAGAAAAAACGCCATCTCCCCTATAAAAATATCTGCGGGATCAAGCTCGCCTACTTTTTTATTTGCATGCCATACACTATATTTTCCCGATGAAATATAATAAAGAGAATCCCCGAATTCTCCCTCTTTGCAAACTATATCTCCCTTCTTTACATCTATTACTTCTTCGCTGGCAAGAGAATCAGGAGCTTTTGGAGATATATCTCTGTCATGTCTTATTTGCACAAGTACTGCATTTCCTTTTTTGTTATAAGCAAGCCTTTCTGCAAATAAGCTTGCCATTTTTACACCTCTTCCATGAAGCGCATACGCTCCCTCTTTTTTTATCTTATCCTTGAGTGTAAATACATTAAAACCTGTGCCCTCGTCTCTTATAATAAAAATGCTTTTATCCTTTGACATCTCCCACTCTATAGAAACTTTTTTTGCCGCAATAACAGGATCTTCATTTTTCTTGACTATAAGATCTATTATATTTCCGCCTGATTCCAGAAAATCTGTTTTTTCATCAAAGGTTATTCCGCAGTTACCATGCTCAATAGCATTTATAATCAACTCGGAAAAAACCAGTTGGATATGCATTCTTGATTCGGGTTTTACGAGACTTTTTTGTATAAGCATAGATGAGGTAAGGCCGGCATATATGGAAACAGTTAAAGGATCATTTCCTATTTTCAAAGAACCGGCATCCTTATCGAAAAATTTCTCCGAAAGCCCCTTATTGAATAAAAGTTGTTTATTTTCAAGAATTATTTTCGCGCATTTTGTTAATACTATTTTATATAAAAGGGTATCAAGCAGTGTAAGTATGTTAAATTCTATATATTTCTTCATAACTGCTTCTTCTGTTATTTTTTCCTGATCATGTATTCCAATAATTCCAAAATTATTTACCCATATATCTTGGCTTATTTGTTCCATAATTGATTCAATATTCAGATTTGGGTCGCTAAAATTGATTATTACAAGGTCAGGAAGTTCAAAGCTAATAAATTCAATAATTTCTTCTTCACATGTTAATATTTTATAATTAGCTATATTATCTTCTTTTAATAATCTTATTATTTGGGTACCTATTTCTTCATCTGAATTTACTATCCCTATATATCCCATTTTTACTCCAATCTTTAATTATTTATCGCAGTAAATATTGACCTTATTTTCTAAAATATATACATTTTCTAATTTATTTAGCCTTTACTTCATATAATTATCGGTTTCGAGATATATAAATTATAGTTCCATAAAATTTTATTTCATAAGAGGAAAAAATGATCAGAGCTTACATAAAATCCATTGCTTATTGCGTACCTGATAAAATTGTAACAAATGATGATCTTTCAAAAATAATGGATACTTCGGATGAGTGGATTATCTCCCATACAGGGATTAAAAAAAGACATTTTATAGGCGAGAATGAAAATAATTCAGATATTGCTGCAAAAGCTGCCAAAATTGCCATGAAAAAGGGTGGAATTACGGCAGATGAGATAGATTTTATTATTGTATGCACAGGCTCTGCTGATTATCTTGGTTTTCCGGCAACAGCATGTCTTGTGCAGGAAAAACTGGGGGCAAAAAATGCAGGCGCTTATGATATTAGCGCTGCTTGCACAGGATTTGTTTTTGGAGTAGAGACAGCGGCAAATTTCATAAAATCAGGCAATTATAAAAATATCCTTGTTATAGGTTCCGAGGTACTATCCCGGATCATAGATATGTCGGACCGTAATACTGCGGTTCTTTTTGGAGATGGAGCAGGCGCTGCTTTGATTTCAGGGAATGAGGACAGTGAGTCAAAAAGTGAAATAATATCATCTTATTTGAGGGCAGATGGAAGCGGGGAAAATGCTTTAAAAAGACCGTTGGGAGGAACAGCGCATCCATTTATTCCCGGAGTAACTGATCCCAAAGAATGTTTTATTTATATGAATGGCAGACAGGTTTACAACTTTGCGGTAAAAGCAGTAACAAATACCATCTTGCAAATAATGGAAAAGAATAATCTTACGATCGATTCAATAAAATATATTATTCCGCATCAGGCAAATATAAGAATAATAGAAGCAGCCGCTAACAGAGCTTCTATTCCAATTGAAAAGTTCTATATAAATATCGAAAACTATGCAAATACTTCTGCTGCCACAATACCCATAGCTTTAACAGAAGTTGTTGATAAAAATCTTATTCAAAGAGGCGATAATATTATCACAGTTGGATTTGGCGGCGGACTTACTTATGGCGGAAACTATATAAAGTGGTAGTTGCGGATTCTGCTCTGTCATTCATGCCGGAGCAAGTACGGAATCCATTGTTATTTTTAAATTTTGCTATCCTGCAATTCTGCGGCTTTATAAACTTCTTTTTTTATAAAGATATCCACTAATTCTCTGTCAAGTTTTCCTTTTGTTGCTTCTGTATCAATTATTTTTAGAGCTTGTTCTACAGGCATTGATTTTTTGTAAGGCCTGTCGCTGGCTGTTAATGCATCAAATATATCCGCAATAGCCATCAATCTGGATTCAAGAGGCAACTCATCTTTGCGCTTGCCTTCGGGATAGCCACAGCCATCAAGCGTTTCATGGTGCGATTTTGCAACTTCAGGTATCCACTCCATACTTTCTGGCCATGGAATATTTTTAAGGAAATCATAAGTATGGGTTGCATGGGACATAATCTCGTCCCTTTCATTTTTTGTGAGATTACCTTTTTTAATACTCAAAAATTCATATTCTTTTTCGGAAAGAATGCTTGTTCCTGTTTCATTTTTAATTTCTGACAAGATTTTTTCAGGCTCTGAGTCAAGAACAGCAGGCTCATTTGCTTTTATAACAACTTCCCGATACTTTTCCAGTTTTTCGATCTCATTAGCTTCCTTTAGATCAAGTTCCTTGAGTTTATCTTTATATGAAGGATCTGTTCTATTGAGCATAAGTTTCATTTCAAGTGTTTTTACTTTTATATTACTTATTAAATTATCAAGCCGTAAGTGTATATGCTCAAGCATTCCCGGATAAAGTTTTTTCGATTTTACAAGCACATTTTCTCTTACTCCTACTTTACCAAAATCATGCAGGAGACAGGCATATTTAAGCCCTTTTAACTGATCTTCGGAATAGTTTATCTGTTTAAAAAAGTCATTGTCTTGTGACACGGCGTCCGCAAGCGCAATTGTATATAAAGCAACTCTTGAAGAATGACCGCCTGTTGTAGGATCTCTCTGTTCAATTGCTTTTACCGAAGCGATTACAAGGCTGTCAAAAAGTTTTTCTATTTCATTATAAAGAAAGTTGTTATCAAGGCTTACTGCCGCAAGAGAAGAGAGTGACAATATGATCTCTTCATCAAGTTTATCAAAAGTTATTACGCTTTCTTCGACACTTTTCTGGTCCGAAAGGATAATATGCCGTTTTCTTTTCTTGTTTATAAGCTGAATTACCCCTATGACTTTATCTTTATAATTTTTCATAGGAACTGTAAGCATGCTTTTTGTTCTATAATTTGTTTTTATATCGTAACTTTTGTTAAATCCATACTCTACATCCGGCGGAATTGAGTATGCATCATCAAGTTTTAATGGTGTTCCTGTTATTGCGACATAACCGGATATAGACTTCTTTACAAGCGGCATCCGGAATTCCGAGAAATCGGTCTTATTTGAATCATTATGCGATATTTTGAAAATCATGGAAGATTCGCCGGTCTCTTTATTATTATCCAGAAGATAGAGGCTCCCTGCATCTGCTTTAGTAATTTCACAAGCTTTAGATACAATATAATGAAGCAGTTTTGAGTTATTCCTCTCTGCGGAAAGAGCAACTCCGATTTGTAACAGTTCCTGAGTAAGTATTTCCTGAGCTCTAAGTTTGATTTCAAAGTGCTGTTTAGCTACTTTTTCTTTTAAAAAAGCAATATAATTTTTTAAAACCTGTAAAAAAAACTCTTTTTTCGGCTTAATTTTAAACGAAAAATAAGTGGTTAAACCTTTATTATCATTTTCTTTGCCGTAAATATCCCATAAAATAACAGGATAACCGCTTTCTTTAATTGATTCTATAGTTTCACTACTTTCATTGCCGGAAATAATAACTCCCAAAAAACCAGTTATAGCGTAAACGAAATCTTCTGTTAAAATTACTTCAATTTCATCAAGTTTCTTCCACGAGCGTGGCAAATCAATAGCTTTACTTGCATATACGACATTACGCATTGAACTTTAATTACTCCATTTATTAGAAAAACATTATTCAATTTATTCCGGCTGAATTCTAATAAAATTCTTTTTTATTGTTTCACAAACATCTTCATAACCAGAGATAATTACATTTTCTATTATCGACCGATCATATAGTTTGCTATAGTCAACATTAGCCCCATTAAAGTATAAAAATTTAAGCCCTGCTTTCTTTACAATAGCATGAGGGGCTACAATATCCCATATACTGCATTTTGGAATAACAGATCCTCCCATGCCATTATGTATGAGCGGGGCAATAATACTGATTACAGAGGTGCCTATTACCCTTGCTTTGCCTTTAAAAGCTGAAAAATCAAAAATTTGGTGCGTTTTTGATGAAATAGCAATTTGAACCTTTTTATCGGGCGGTAATTCATATACCATTTTATCAAAAGATACTTTTTCTCTATTTATAAAAACAGGCCCATCAATATCGGAATATATAAATGTCCCTTTTTTCCCTCCCCACAAAGGGGCATATATAATACCTGCTATTGGTTCTCCATTTTTAAGCAGACCTACAGCAACACACCATCCGGGCAGACCCTGGCTAAAAGAATCTGTTCCATCTATTGGATCAACAGTAAAAGTATAATCCTTTGAATCATCATATATTTCAGAGGATTCTTCTGTAATCAAGTTTGCTTCCGGATAGAGAGAAGAGATAGCTTTTGAAAGATATTCATTTAATTCCTTATCTATATACGTAATAACAGAGCCATCAGTCTTAAAATTTCTTTTTACTTTAGACTGCTCTTTCGCAGCTCTTTCGCCTGCTTTTTTTACATATTTGATAAGAGGTCTTATAGTTGTCATATTTTTTTAAATATAACCGCAATATTATTTGATTCAATAGTATCCAAAAAAATGGAGTTTGTCCATAACATAGGCGCAATCCCTCACTCGTTGACCAATAAAATAGTTTCATTATAATATAAAATGTATTATTATATTATTAAATAGAGGGTAAATGCGGGGGTGTAGCTCAGTTGGCTAGAGCGCGTGAATGGCATTCACGAGGCCGCGGGTTCAATTCCCACCACCTCCACAATAAACTTAAAATGAGTGATTCAAAAAACAGTTCACAGGAACTTGATCCAGAAATTGCAGATCTCATTGGACTTGATGACAAAAATGCTTCAGATAATCCTGATTTTTTCGACCTTTTTACAGAAGAAGTTCCGGAGTTGGAAGAAGATGTCCAGGGCGATGGTATTGAGATTAAAGCAAAATTTGCAGATATTACCAAATATGAAGAAGATCCAAAACCTTACTTTAACGACAAAGATTATTATAAAGTAGTAATTTCCGGAGAAGGGGATATATCCCAGAAAGTACATTCTCTTCTTTCAAGTTTTTTAAAAGCAGAAGATCCAAAGGATAAATTAACATACAGGGAAAGGCTTACATTAGCATACTGGGAGCTTGGGGCATCAATTTCGGGTAAAATAAGCAAAACACTTCCTGTACCCAAAAAATTGCTTTTAAGATTTGGCGTTCTGCTGCAAACACTTATAAATAAAGACCAGAGACTTCTTCTTTCAAAAGTAATAGAAAATAACAATACAGGCGAACCTATATTCTACGTAGATGAATGGCTTTCTAAAATATCTACCGGAGAGATAAATCCTTCGGTTGTGGATGAAACAAAAAAAGGCAAGGGAAAGCAATCGAGAAAAGTAAACACTGCTCTTGAGCGGGAACGTGGCCATAAAGATTCAATTTTTGCCCTTATGAAAAACAAGGCAACTGCAATAACAGATATTGAAATGCTTATTATGGAAAAAGCTGCTGCCTTAAAAAAACATGAGCTTATTGCAAAATACGGCAATATAATAGCCCCATATTCCCCTGAACAAAGAACTCTTATAAACGAAATACAGGAACTTGCAAAAAAACTGCTGCAATATGATAAAGATTTCTCTTTTGCAATTGAAAATATAGAAAATTCTTTGGTGAAAATAAAAGAGCTTGAAGATAAATCAAAAGAGGATGGCGAAGAATCCGGTGTTGACTCCAAAGTATTGGTTGAAGAGTTTATGACCCTCAAGCAAATGGCAAAAATGAGTGTTGGAAGAAAAGGAAACCATTTTCCAATTCTAATGCAGCAATATATGAAAACAAACATGAACGATATTGCAACACGCGAAAATGTAATAAAAATAATGTCAGAAATTGAAAAAGTCGATCCTGGCCTTTTTAAAAGAACATTCAAGCGCCAGACAAACAGGATTGTTCCATATACCATATTGTTGCCAAGCTACGGAGAACTTGGAGTTTGCTGGGAACCTTACGAAAAATTCAACAGGGCAACAGGAAGAGGAAGAATAGGTATTCCTATTTTCCCAAAAGATCTTAAGATAGCAATAATTTATGCAATGGGCGACCTTAGGTGGCAGGTTGCCAAAGAAACAGCTTCATACTACTGGATGGAAGAAGGGCTTACCGGGCGTTATTATCAATGGTTCACAGAGCAAAAAATGCGCGGAGATGTTAAAGAATCTTTTATAAATAACTATTTTCTTTGGATAACAAAAGAAGCCGATGGAATGCAAAAGCTTGAAAAAGAAGTAAGAGGTATTTTTTGGCGCAATATCCCCTTTCCGACAGAGCTAAAAGAAAGACTAAGAAACAGGGGCTTTGTTTATAACGAACTCTATAAAAAAGATACGAACATTGCCATGTCTGATGGATATTAAGTCCGATATATTCAAGAGCAGAATTTTTAAACTTTATTAATCTACTTTATTAATTTTAATTTTGTTTTTAAAGAAAAGGGAAATAAAAAGTAAAATACCGCAAACAACTATAGATGAATCCGCAATATTAAAAGTAGGCCATCTCTCAAGACCAAAAATCCCAAAAAATTTAACATCAATAAAATCAACAACACCGGCAGGCCGGAAAAACCTGTCTATGAGGTTCCCAAGCCCCCCTCCGATTATACCTGCAAGAAACCACCGTTGCAGTAAAGAAACCTCATCTGTTCTTACAATATAAATAATAAGCAGTATGAGTACAATAAGCGGTAAAATAGAAAAAATTACAGCTCTAACATCTTCGGGAAGATTATTTCCAATACTAAAAGCTATTGCCTTATTTCTTACATGCACAATTCTTATAAGATCAGCAAAAAATGAAAATTTTACAGTATATAGTTGTATGTTTTTTACAACAATAATCTTGGTAATTTGATCCAGAAGTATTATAAAAATAGTAACAGAAAACGGTATTAGTTTATTTTTTAAATTCATCAATCCTCTTTTCTAAAGACCTGTAGGTATATCTATAAAACATGTTTCCAAAGAAAGTTTTTCTTTAACTGCTTTTTCAACATTTTTTACGCCAAAAGTTTCTGTAAGATAATGCCCGGCAGAAATAACATTTATTCTTGCCTCAAGACACTGATGATAAATTTGATGAGTTATCTCTCCTGTTATATAAAGATCGATATTTTCATCAATAGCCTGCCCCACTTCCCTGCATGCTCCGCCTGTAATAACAGCAGCGCTTCTGCATTTTTCATTGCCAAATTTAAGCACAGCAAGCATCTCTGCAGGATTAAATCCTAAAATAGCAAGAATTTCATCACAAGTTACAGGCTTTTTAAAAATTCCCTTACAACCTATTTTTATTCCATGATAATCGCCAAAACCTTCTATATCTTCCAGCCCTGCTTTTCTGGCAACAGAGATGTTATTTCCTGTTACAGGACAAGCATCCAAAGGAACATGGACAGCATAAAGGGCAATATTATTTTCCACTAAAAAAGAGATGCGTTTAAAAAAATCTCCTGTAATTGCTTTTTCATCTCCCCAAAAAATACCATGATGGACAAAAAGCATATCTGCGTTGCATTGGGCTGCTCTTTTAAAAGACTCAAGAGATGCATCAACCGCAAAAGCTATTTTTGATACTTTTTCAGATTTATTTGAAACCTGAAGCCCATTAATTGCGCTATCTGCCTTTTTTAGGCTATCAATAGGTAATAGTTCGTGAAAAAATTTGTCAATTTCCAAGATATGCATAAAATAATTATATATTTTTATACAATCCTTGACAACAAATCACTACTTTACAATATTATTCTTTATATGAGCCAATATAAAAAACTTACAGCAGAAGAGCTTGAATTCTGCATTCCAATTGAATTAATAAAATCGCTTAGAGAATCGGGTGTAAAAACATTTATTGCAGGGCAAAAAAGAGCTGCAGATGCTTTACTTTTTGGAACTAAATTGCGCAAGCCAGGATACAATATTTTTGTTACAGGAAATACAGGGACAGGAAGGCACAGCGCAATAAACAAAATACTGGAAGACTCAAAATGTGAGACCCCATTAAAAGATATTGTATGTGTTTTTAACTTTTCAAATCCCGAATCTCCGGGAATTCTTTATCTTCCGGCTGGTCGAGCAAAAAGTTTCAGAAACAGCCTCAACAACCTGGTTACCATAGTGCGCAAAAGGATAAAAAGCAGAATAGAAAGCGACAGCTTCAAGAAAAAAAGAAATTCAATAATAAAATCGCATGATAACATGGAAAAAGAATTTCTTGTAAGATTCGAAAACAATCTTAAAGCAGACGGGTTTCTTCTCGTTAACTCAAAGACAGAAGAAAATGAAATGATCTCCGATATAATGCCTGCCATGAAAGGAAAGCCTATAGATTTTGATGAAATACAGCAGATGGTATCGGAAGGGAAATTAAGCGCAAAAGATGAAGAAAGAATCAGAAATGATTATTTTAAACATCTTGATGAACTGCAGGAACTTTTAAGAAAAATGCAGCATAACAGGATCGAGCTTGAAAACAGGCTTCTTGAAGAAGAGAAGAAATTTATAGAACCTGTTATAACTTCGGAAATCGATGATCTTATTGCCGAATACAGACAGACAGATGTAAAAAAATATCTTACAGATTTAAAAAAAGATATACTCGAAAGACTTTATCTATTTATTGATGAAGAAGAAGAACGGGGCGAAGAAGAAGGCAATATTGATTTCTACACTGAAAACGAGGCAGAAAGATATCAGATAAATATTCTTGTTGATAATTCAAAAGCAAAACACGCACCTTTGATTTTTGAATCATATCCTACTTTTTCCAATCTTTTTGGAACAATCGAAAACAGGGTGGAACACAATATTGAAATTAAAACTTCATTTATGATGGCAAAGGCAGGCTCTCTTATAAAAGCATCGGGCGGCTTTCTTATTCTGGATGCAGAGTCCCTTTTCCAGGAAGATAATTCATGGGAGCATCTTAAAAGAGCGCTAAAAAGCGGGGAAGTGCAAATGCAGCAACCGATTTCCCCATTTAATCCTTCGGGCGGTTTTCTAAAACCAGAACCTGTAAAAATCGATACAAAAATAATAATAATAGGAAATGAAAATATCTATGATGTTCTCTATAACACAGACCAGGATTTTGAAAAGTTTTTTAAAGTCATTGCGGAATTTGATTCGGAAATGGATATTAATAATGATAATACAAAACAATATATAAGCTTTATAGATGAACAGATAAAAGCCAGAAACTTAAAACCAATAACAGAAACAGGACTACAGGCAATACTTGATTTTGGGATAAGGATGACAGGCCACAGAAAAAAATATTCAACAAGATTTGCAAAGATCCTTGATCTCCTTGTTGAGGTAGACTATTGGGCAAGAGAAGCAGGGAACAACCAAATAGACAGGTCTGCGGTAGAAACAGCAATAGCAAAGCGCAATTATATGAACAACCTGCCGGAGGAGAAACTCGCATCGCTAATCGAAGAAGGGACAATAAAAATCGATGTTAAAACTAATAAAGTAGGGGTAGTAAACGGGCTCGCGGTATACGACAGAGGCTTTTATACATTTGGACGCCCTTTTCTTGTATCTGCGACAGTTGCTCCGGGCAATGAGGGAATAATCAATATTGAAAGGGAAGCAGGGCTTTCCGGAGAAATTTACAATAAAGGGGCAATGATAATCGAAGGTTTTTTAAGATCCTTTTACGCCAAAGATTTTCCATTATCGCTATTCGCAAGCATCTGCTTTGAACAGTCATACGGAGAAATAGAAGGAGATTCCGCATCTTCCACAGAGATATTTGCACTTTTGTCCGCCATTGCAGCAGTGCCATTCAGGCAGAATATTGCAATAACAGGCTCTGTTAACCAGCTTGGGCAAATACAGCCCATAGGCGGAGTTAATGAAAAAATCGAAGGATTTTATTCAATATGCGAGAAATTTGGCTTAACAGGGACTCAGGGTGTAATAATTCCCGAATCAAATGTTAAAAATCTGGTTCTTCAAAAAAATGTTAAAGAAGCTGTCAAAAATGGAGTTTTTTCAATTTATCCCATAAAAAATATAAATGAAGGGATAACTATATTATCTGGAGTAGAAGCAGGAGAGATTAGCAACAAAGGGGTATTCCCTTCAGGGACATTTAACCATATCATAGAGAAAAAACTTAGAAATTTATCAAAAAAGAGTAAAAATTCATGCAGGTAGCTCTTTATATGATAAATTACTATATATACTTTTGATTGACATGCCGAAAATTTAAATATTATAATTCTATATTATTTATAATAAAAAGTTATCCATGGATGGGAAAAATGTCAATTAATGTAGATGTGCCTAAAATTCAAAAAGCAGCACGCAATTCGCTACCTCTTGTAATTAACACCAATAAAATTAATCATGAAATAGAAGAGCAACTTGAACAGATCCTTGGGGTTTTTCTGGAGGAATTTGGACAAAGAGAGATATTGACCCAAATATCCTATTGCTTAAGGGAACTGGCTGTAAATGCCAATAAGGCAAATACAAAAAGAGTTTATTTCATGGAAAAAAATCTTGATATTGAAGATGAAGAAGATTATTTATCGGGAATGGAATCTTTTAAAGCAGATACCCTGGATAATATTGACTACTATTTTGAAAAACAGAAAGAAGCAGGTTTATATATAAAAGTTGGCTTTCATGCATCAAGCGAACAGCTAAAAATAACTATAAGAAATAACTCAAAAATTTCAAAAAAAGAACAGATGAGAGTTTATGACAGAATCGCAAGATCAAGGGCTTTTAATACTCTTGAGGAAGCAATGACCTCTGTATTGGACAGCTCCGAAGGAGCAGGACTTGGGCTTGTTATTCTTGTTTTAATGCTTAAAAAAATAGGACTAAATGAAGAAGCCTTTGACCTGGATGTTGAAGCAGAAGAAACTGTAGCAAAATTGATTGTCCCTTTTTCAAAAGTGCATAAAGATAACCTTAATGTACTCTCCAGAGAAATTGTTAAAGAGATCAATGAACTTCCGCAATTCCCGGAAAATATTGTACAGCTCCAGAAAATGATCGATGATCCTGAATCAGAGATAACAGACATATCAAGAAATATAGCAATGGACATGAGCCTTACAGCAGATCTTTTAAAAATAGTAAACTCTGCCCAGTATATGTTAAGCAAAAAAGTTGACAGTATAACAGAAGCTGTAAAACTTGTGGGATTAAGAGGGCTTAAAAATCTTCTATATTCGTATGGAACACAGAAAATATTAAAATCAGGATTAAAAGAACTGTGGAATCACGCAAACAGAACAGCATTTTATGCATATACGCTTACAAAAAGCTATATAAAGAAAAAAGATTTGCTCGACGACGTTTATATTGGCGGAATTTTGCACGATATAGGAAAGATTATATTTTTTAATGCGCATCCAAACCTTGTTGGAAAAATATCCGATCTTGCCAAACAAAGGGAGATGAACAAAGATATATTTGAAGCTCTCTCTGCTGGTTTAAATCATGCAGAAATTGGCGCTCTTATTGCAGAAAAATGGAATTTCCCCGAACACCTGATAATATCAATAAGATATCACCATGAACCTTCTGCTGCTCCAAGTGAAAACTGGGAAACTGTTGCGACAATTTATCTTGCTAACTGTATGGCAAACTATGAAGAACATGTATTGTCTTTTGATCAGATATCAAAAAATGTCCTCAAACGTTTTGGAATATCAACAGAAGAACAGTTTAATATTCTCTTAAATAAGCTTATTGAAAACTATGATAAAGAAAATGATGGTGAAAAAAAGCGTTAAGAGAATCAAAAGAACTTAAAATAAACCACTAACTCTAAAATCTTAAAATTCGATATTCGACTCATTGATCTCTTTCAGGTTTTTAGTTTATTAATCCAGCAAAAAGAGAGTATCCCAAAAGCAACACTTACATTTAAAGAACCTTTTATGCCATAAAGCGGTATTGAAACAATTCCCAAACTTTTTCCTGCAGTATCAATAGCAGCGCGGCTTATACCGCCCTCTTCTGAGCCTATAATCACTGTGCCTGATTTGGGAAAAGTAAAATCAGAGAGGGAAATTCCTCCTGTCTCAAGCGCAAAAACAGGCTGCGGTAAATCTTCAATAGCAGCCCTGCTCCATTTTATAAGTTCCACAGTTCCCATAGAACTTCTTCCTGCTCTTTTATGAGCAGGAGAAGGGGTATGCTGCGATAAAAAAACATTTTCATAGCAAAATGATTCTGCTGTGCGGAATATTGAGCCAACATTAAAAGGAGATCTTAAATCATCTAGATAAACATTTATTGGCAGCACCTCCCGCTCTGTTCGCTTTTCCCCATCCTTCGACTGCAACAAGGATGCTATGCCATCCATATCGCTATCCATATCCCAGTCCGCAGGCTCTTTCCCAATATCTGCAAGAAGAGCATACCTCAAGTTGCTTAAATCTCTGAGATTTTCAATTGTAAGTGTTTCGGGTATTTTAGACAAAGAAGAGAGAAATGGTTCTTTCCATTCATCGCTTATATCTTTTTCAACAATATTAAGAATATTTTTAATATAGGAAGAATTTACACTTTTTCCGCATAAAAGCTGCTGTTGGGCTTCCTGAATAATCAAGACTACTTTTTTAATTCTTCCTTGTCCGCTTATTTTTCTGAACTTTTTTTCTGAAAAAAACATTTTTATAATGCATTGTGCAATATTGAAATAATTTTTTCTCCTTCCAGATTACAATTATTTTTTATTGCAGCAGGATATTGATTTATAGAAGATATAATATTGTTAAACTGATTTTTCTTAATATCAGTTTCCGAGAGCCTTATTGGCAAATTTCTCTTTTTTATCATTTTTCTCACCATTACAACAAAATCTTCAATATCAGTTGATTGATCATTATATATCTTGCCAATAACAGACTTTAATGTTTCCGAAGAAAATTCCGCATAATATTCAATAAGATGAGGAAGGAGAATTGTTGAAACAATCGATACAGGAACATCGAACATACTATTTAAAAAAAGAGCAATATAGTAGCTTATCCCCGGACCCTGGATAGAATATGCATAATCAGAACATAGCGCGATATCCGAATAATCATCCATTGGCAGCTCTTCATCATTATCTAATGCTTTGAAAAGTTTAGTAAAAGGGGCAGTAACAAGCGTATTTGTAAAATAGTGTCTTTCCTTTGAAATAAGAACCTCAAGCATAACTGAAAGAAGTTCAAAACTAATTGAATCAACAGAAAGTTTTGGCAGTTTATCAAATATTGAGGAGTCTTTTATAATAAGAGAAGGCTGATTTTTTATATCAGTGATTTTAGCAGTTCTGCTTCTGCTGTCTGTAATATATACAAATGGCGTAAACATTAGCGGATTTCTTATTGATGAGGGAATTTCAATATAATCAATACTTTCTTTGCTATTTGTTATGTTAAAATCGGAAAAATCAGTAGTTTGATCCAAAATATCATCGATATTTATGTCATTTCTTACAGCAAAAGCTGAAACCCTTGCAATATTAACAACTTTTTTCCCGCCAAATCCAATGACGCACTGTACAAAACCTTTTTTGATAAAATTGATAAGATTTTCTACATCTCTGGAGTTAGATTTTGATGAAATATCATTGTAAAAAACGCAATCAACCCCTCTTTTATGCAAAATATTTGAAATATCGGAAGTAATATCTTCCGGAGTATTTGGATCCCGAACAACAACGACCCTTCTGCAATCTTTTTTAAGAAAAACGGGAAGTTTTTCTATTTTGCCTCTGCCGGATAACAAACCATTTTTTATATTAATGTTTAATTCTGCCATTTTTTCTTCTCCCATTTTTCGATAAAAGTTATTATACCACATAGATATGTTGTATAACAACTTTTGTTCATTTCCCTGCCGGATCATGTACAAATTCCGCTTGCCAGAGCCCATTGCTCCGTTGGCGCGGTCGGCGAATAAAAAAAAAGCAGAGAAATGTTAGTCATCCTCTGCTTTGATTTATCTTATTTTTTATTAAATTTTAAAAACATCACTCATAATTTTATCTGCAACTGCATTCATAATTGCATTATTTATATAAGAAGGATCTTCCATTTTTCTTTTAACTTCTTCTACTCTATCTAATCTTATATCCTCAGTATTTCTTACAATTTCAGCTACTTTATAAAGTTCTCCCATGGTTCGGGCTTCGTTTGATACGCTTATAGAGTCCTGTTCGTTTTTATACGCAGATTTTGCTGCTTTTTCCGGTCTATTATAGTGCTGTAGGGGGTTGATAGATCCTAATTTATCAATTGTCATAAATTACCTTCCTTACATTAGGTATATCGACATTCTTTTCCTTGAAATTTAGTTATATTTTTTTTTCACATATAAGGATAGAGAACTCACCTTGAATTTTACCCTTAATAGCTAAAAAGTCAATGATTGTTTGGGCATTTCCATACAATATTTCTTCAAATTTCTTTGTAAGTTCCCTTCCAAGCACTATTTTTCGCTCCGGAGCGAGCTCTTTTAGCTCTTCCAGCAGTTTTATAGCCCTAAAAGGGGACTCATATATGACAAAACTCTCTTCCCTTTCAAGAAGCTGGATAAGCCTGTTCTTTCTTTTTCCCTTTTTTGGGGATAAAAACCCTTCAAAAAGTATGGTTTTTCCTGAAACTCCCCCTATACTTACGAGCGTTGTAAATGCAGAAGGGCCTGGAATAGGGATAATATCATGCTCTTTTTCCCTTACTTTTCTTACAAGAGCCCCGCCCGGATCGCTTAAACCAGGAGTTCCTGCATCGCTTACATACGCGACAGATTCGCCTTTATCAAGTTTTGATAATATTCGCGCTATTCCCTTTTCTTCTTCTGCAGCATAATAGCTAATAAGTGGCTTTTTTATTTCATATTTATTTAAAAGCCCCAAAGTATGCCTTGTATCTTCGCATGCGATTGTGTCTACATTTTTAAGTGTTTCAACAGCTCTGTAGGTAATATCGCCAAGATTGCCTATAGGGGTAGCTACGATATAAAGAGTTCCCATAAAATGACTTTAATGATTAGTATAATAAATGTCGAGCCAGCCACTATCATTCCAATGATAATTGCGAAGCATCCACCGATAGCTGGGACAGAATCCAGTCCATAGGGGAGAAGTTACCAATTTACACTAATTTTATTTTGATGAATAATATAAATAAATTATGGAATATGTAGTTATTGTTCTTCTTTTAGTTGTTATTTTTATACTTTTGTGGAGAGGATTCCTCTCTCCTAAAAAAACCTGGGATAATAAACAGCAAAAATCAAAAAAAGATGCGTCTGCAGAAAAATCATCGAAATTCTGCCCTTTGTGCGAGTCGTCATTATCAAAAGAAGAAAATGTAAAATCCAAAACTTATCCTGCTTCACCTGGAAGCACAGATACTCTTATGGATGTTTTCGGATGCCCCAAATGTATTCCGCCTCTTGGAACAGAGGCAAGGATTTGCCCTGTATGCAAAAAGAAAATACCGGAAGATGGATTTGTTATAGGAAGATATTTTGTACGGCCAGATAAAAAACACCTTCATGTGCTTGGGTGTACTTTGTGCCGAAAAGCAAAGTAAAGTATGCTTAACCAACAGTCTTTGCGAGAAGCCGTCAGGCGACGAAGCAATCAGATACCCAAATTCAATCCTGCGGTCTACTAGCTGAACCGCTTAATTTCCAGCAAAGATCATGGGCTTTGCTGGCATCTGCGCTGCGCGCTAAGTCCTCACTTCGTTGCGGAGACGCGCGCAGCATTGCTTCCAGCAACGCCCACGCGCACACTCCTACTTGTAATAGTCAATGATCTCCCCACAAGGTTAGAATAATCATTCTACTACAAAAATCGAATAAGCCCATGACCCAAGAAAACCTGATGGGTGCAGGTCTGTTCTTGTACCATTTACCCAATAGCATGCTTTATCAATGCCGCTGGCAGTATCAGAATAGCAACCTGCTGTATAAATATTTCCCCCTGTTACAGCAATTGATTGAGCTTCGGAATAGCTTGATCCGGATGGATGCAGCTCTTTCCTTACCCCATTTTCCCAATAACAGGCTCTGCTGCCACTGTCGTCATAATATCGGCCTGCAATATAGATTTTTGTCCCATCTACAAATATTGAGTTAGCATAGGATTCATAGGGTCCTCCGGGCAAGTCAGTTTGTTTTATCCCATCTTTCCAGTAACACGCATCATATTCATAGTGACCTGACACATAGATACTTGTCACTGCAAAAACAATTGAGTATGCATTACTATCGCTTCCTGTGGACAGATCTTCCCTGTTTCCATTTTCCCAGTAACACGCTTTGTAATCATAAGTACCTGCTACATAGATATTTGTTCCGGCTACAAATATTGAGTTAGCGCTGGAACTATCCCCAGAACTTCCTGTTTGTAAATCAGTTTGCACTATCCCATCTACCCAATAACATGCTTTTTGAGTGCCACCTGCATTATAATATGAACCTGCCACATAAACTTTTCCGCCTGATACAAATATTGATTCAGCATAATAATCACTAGCTCCTGATGGGACTTGCAAGTCTGTAACTGTATCCTTATTGTTTACCCAGTAACACAGTTTTTCATCATAGGCACCTGCCGCATAGACGTTTCCACCTGCTACATGCATTGCAATAACGTAAGAAGCAGTGGCTCCTGATGGGTGTAGATCTTTCCTTTCTCCATTTACCCAATAACATGCTCCACTGGTGCTGCCATCAGTATACTCGCCTGCCACATAAATAGTTGGACCTGTTGTAGTACCACCACCACCTCCTCCATCGCCTGAGTCACCGCAGGCAAATGCCATAAATAATACTGCTGCTATAACAGCAATTTCTAAAAGCTTAAAAAACTTCTGCATAAAAAATCCTCTTTTCCATGATCATCATGGAGTAATCAACTGCCCACAAGAGCAGTAAAAAAAAGAAGGCTATTCCCTATGGGATATAGCCGTAACTTTGTTTCAAAATGAGATAATGTGTGAATTGAGATAATGCGTGAATTAAATAAATTTACACTGTCAGGTGCTTGACAAAATAAAAATCGGCATAAAATTAGCGACAGGGATGTCGCACCCCGTGCATTGACAAAGTCCTCGGCTAAAAGCCGGGGAAGGATGTCAATGTTTTCTTGCACGGGGTATCTTGATCGTGAAATATCTGGATTTATATTGTTAGATGCTTGACAAAGTAAAAATTGGCATAAAATTAGCTGTTCTGTTCTGTTCTGTTCTGTTCTGTTCTGTTCTGTTCTGTTCTGTTCTGTTCTGTTCTGTTCTGTTCTGTTCTGTTCTGTTCTGTTCTGTTC
>Ga0123354_10002218_pt1 | contig 25273 bp, 16 predicted proteins | sample TergutLab28metaG_2_FD_97872 | JGI IMG/M metagenome (GOLD analysis project Ga0123354, IMG submission 97872) | Labiotermes labralis P4 segment gut microbial communities from Petit-Saut dam, French Guiana - Lab288 P4 | ecosystem: Host-associated > Arthropoda: Insects > Digestive system > Gut ...
AGACTGCGTGGTTGGGTGTGTTGTTACATTATGGGTTTCAGACTGCGTGGTTGGGTGTGTTGTTACATTATGGGTGTCAGACTGCGTGGTTGGGTGTGTTGTTACATTACGGGTGTCAGACTGCGTGGTTGGGTGTGTTGTTACATTATGGGTGTCAGGCTCCGTGGTTGCTTGTGTTGTTACATTATGGGTTTCAGACTGCGTGGTTGGGTGTGTTGTTACATTATGGGTTTCAGACTGCGTGGTTGGGTGTGTTGTTACATTATGGGTGTCAGACTGCGTGGTTGGGTGTGTTGTTACATTATGGGTGTCAGACTGCGTGGTTGGGTGTGTTGTTACATTATGGGTGTCAAACTGCGCAGTTGGGTGTGTTGTTACATTATGGGTGTCAGACTGCGCAGTTGGGTGTGTTGTTACATTATGGGTGTCAGACCGCGCGGTTGGGTGTGTTGTTACATTATGAGTGTCAGACTGCGCGGTTGGGTGTGTTGTTACATTATGGGTGTCAGACTGCGCAGTTGGGTGTGTTCTTAAATTCTAAAGCATCACTGCAGTGCCTTAACAAACAGTATTTAAGAGGCACTGTCCACTTCCCTACCAGAATTCCAAATGGACCTATTGCAGCACTAGACAATACATTTATTGATAAAACAAGAAATCATATCGTTAAGTCCATGTATCAACGGTACGCCCGACCGTGACGCCCAAGTGATAACCCTGAATAACATTTTTTTTTTTTGCAGAAACCAGTCGAATATGAAGCTCAGGAAATATAAATAATGCCACTATAACATATTTACAAATGAATTAATTACGACACTTGAGACAGCATATTTTGAAGAAGGTGAAGTAAACATTACATTCAACCATTTTCCGAACACCTATCTAAGAACTTTCTATTCTAGTTTTAGTAAGAAAACTCTCTGTACCGGAACTGTAGCGTTTTGCTTCACCGAGTGCCAGTGGCTTGTGCAGCTTGCCTTCAGGCATTTTAAATACTTCTGTTATCATAATAAACTTGAACGTCAAATCTCTATCAATTCAAATAATTCTTCAAATTCATTTCTTCCCTTCATGGTGACACGTTAGGTCTTTTGTTGAAACTCACAGCCATTTCGCAAAGTGTGCTGTACCTTTAACATGAACTGCCTTCGCTGTATGCAAAGAGCTGCATTTTATTGGAAGTGTATGAAAAATTTAATAAACCAGAGCATCAAAATACGTATGACGTTCTAATGTGCGTCATCCCCGTTGTGTTTTGCACAACAGTAAGAAGTTAGGTATGTTAACACTTTCAGTCGAACACAACTATATTTGTTTTTATTACAAGGAGTTTACAACGACATGTTTCGGCCCTATATGTGAGCCATCATCAGGTTGTGGTTAGACTTTCAGCTTAGGCTATACTAGCATGCATGTAGTGGTTTTGGGGCGTAATGGGGAGGGTTCGAGATCTCATTATATCACAGGGTACCATGGTCCCGGGTGTATCTGGTTGGATATCGTTTTTTTTACTTCCCATAGGGATTATATCTTATGCTAGGGGGTGTAATATAATATAATATAATGTAATGTATAATTACTTAAGCTAGGACAAGAATATGTGCAATCAGTGAGAATAATATAGGTAATATAGGGTCCAGCCGTGTCCTTGTTATTGTTCCTTATCACTTTCTAACATGTTTAATTATATGTTGACTGGGGAGGGGGGGTGTGCTTATGCAGCTGAGTTACAAAGTGATAAAGAACAATAACAAGGACACGGCTGGGCCCTATCTCAGCTACTCAGCGCCGCAACACAAGGCGTAACCTATATTATTCTCACTGATTGCACATATTCTTGTCCTAGCTTAAGTAATTATACATTATATTATATTATATTATATTATATTATATTATATTATATTATATTACACCCCCTAGCATAAGATATAATCCCTGTGGGAAGTAAAGAAAAACTATATCCAACCAGATACACCCGGGACCGTGGTACCCTGTGATATGATGAGATCTCGAACCCGCCCCATTACGTCCCAAAACCACTACATGCATGCTAGTATAGCCTAAGCTGTAAGTCTAACCACAACCTGATGATGGCCCACATATAGGGCCGAAACATGTCGTTGTTGTAAACTCCTTTTTAATAAAAACAAATATAGTTGTGTTCGACTGAAAGTGTTAACATTCCTAACCCCTTACTACGTATGACGTCACTGCCACACAGTGAAGCAATGATGTCATCTGCACTCTATAAACAAAAATACTCCTTACGTCATCAACATATTGGAACTGTCTAATTACTGGCCGATACTCTGACAGCCCGCCTGCTAAAAATACAAGCAAAAACATTTTGAAATTAAAAATACACGAAGTAATGAACAAGCAGCGTCATTCTGGACTTTGTCCTCCCCTACCACCCAGAAACACAGGATCGTCCATTTTGGATTGTAACGACGTTGCTAGGATGCAACTGACGGCGTTTATATTTCGCCCAGCAACATTTAGCTAAACTGTGTTGACGTAAATCAGACGCACAAAAAATGGGGGACAAATATGGCGACAGAATGGACAAACAAACGGAACCGCCAAGAAACGGACGAGGTGGTGGAGGTGGAGGGGGAGGGAGGACGCCCAAGTACGAGTATTTCCGCCTAATGCCGTTCCTACAAGATCGGATGATAAAGAAATGTATTTCACTAATATAACAAAAGAAGTCATTTCGATTGGACGGAGGTTTCAGGGGTGTTGGTGTTGGGGATCTGTGTGGGCCCCGTTTGTTGTCTCTCACGAGATCGAAACGCGCATAGAGAGCGCCACAGACAATGAAAAAGTTTCTGTGCTTTTTGTTGTTACCACAATAACCGCCCCACGCAAGGCGTCCCATCGCCCCGACGACGAGCGCGCGGATTGTTCGAACGTTCTTTCATTACTATTATTATTATTATTATTATTATTATTAAACGTTTGGAACAATGGGAAGTCCCGGCGGATCAGCGCGGGTTTGCATATCCTGCGAGGGGCCACAGTGATAGAGCATATGTTAGTAATCTTTATGCAAATGGCGCTGAGTCATGCAGATTCATTATTAAGCAATGTAATGCAATTGAGGGGGGGCGATAACACTCTAATTTGTTGGGCTGCAGCGCATGATTCATCGACAACCCACAATCGATACTCGAAAGCTGCGAATTCGAGTGGGAATAAAACGGATTTCCCTTCCAGCAGGAACACAGCTATTGCTACAAAAAGCAGCAATCAGAATATTCAAACTCTCCCCATGACCGCTACAGCGACAGGCAGCACAGCTTGCACTGGCACTAGGCAGAACCAGTTCGACTTTGATACCAACGCTACAACGCAAAGTTTCCCTCTGCATGGCATTCTGACAAACTGGGGTGCGAAAATATACCTTTACACAGGCCTAACATGGCGACCGAGTAACGTTACATTCCGGCGGCGCTGACCTGGGGAAGTACAGCCGGACTGGATGATTGGACAGACGTTTGTCACCCGCTGCTCTTGCATGCCGCAGTCCGGCCAGAGTAGCTGGTGGGCTATTACAGTTCCTCGCGTGGTACAACAATTTTTTTTTTTACCTCCGCCACGATTTGAAGGCAAATGCCCGGCCAGTAACCAAAAACAGAGCACAGTTCCTTCCTTTTAAAAGGTAAAGGCAAAGATCACCCAAAACCATGCCATGAAGGCCCAGACGGGGTGTTAAGGTACAATTCTACTGTTTCTTTAACACCGGGATGGGTGGTCATTGCCATGCCCCGGCCGCTTTACCACCGGGAAAGACAGCCGGTACCCATTGCAATTTCGTTGTTAGACCTTACCTAAACAACATTAATTAACACACGTCTGGTGCAGTCTATATTCCCACAAATGCGACAGCTGAAAGCTGAGGAACATTCAACGATCCAGCCGAGAGAAGAAAAGAAATGTTAAGAAAAACGTGGAAAATGTGTACGGTTAAGTGAGGTTGTGCATACCGAGCTGCAAGCTCTACTGGTGGCGTGTCTTGCAGCGCCCTGGGGTGGGCTGCAGCCACACAGCTCTGTGACACCAGACGTCTTCAACACATTGAGATACCTGCGTCATAACAATTAAATTAGCAAATATTTCGACACCAATGCAGCCCATCCCCCCCCCCCCAATCAAAGTAACTTTATTTATTTTAACAAAATCGCCTAGCACATTTATGCATTGTCCCACCTTCGAACGAGTTTTAAAAAATCCGTCACGATTCGAAACCAATCACAATCAAGCATGTACCAATTCCTCGTCATTACTGAACCGACTGCCCCCCAAATCCTGCTTCGACGGCCCGAACAAATAAGTACGGTAACGCAACCCCACACAGGGCACGATGGAAACAAGAGTTACTTGCAGTCGATTCGCAGGAAAGTCCCGGATCGTCCGCCGTATTGTTCTGGTGAATTTTTTATGAAGTAATCGGCTTCACTGCTGGAATCACATACAGGCCCCTTAGAGAGAAGAAATGTGCATATGAAGTACTGTCCCTGTCCCTTAATTCTTTCTAGTACTGTCATCCTACGTGCAGGGACACCTTCTGTGAGGCCAACCACACCCGCGCGCACGATCGCGAGAAATTACCTTGCTTTACATTAATCAGTGGAATCAATCGACTTCCTGTTAAATATTCGCGCAGGTGCTGAGGAGACGAGAGGGAGAGAGACTGCACAGGCTGCACAGCCCAAATAGTTATCATTCTACCTCTCTGGCGGCAGGGGCCATTGTGGCACAGGGCCCTCCATTTTCCGGGTTTCTCAATATTTTTTCCGCGGATATTCGGCAGAACTCGTTGGACTGGGGAGATCGGCCCGTCGCAATGGCTCTATCCACACTGGAGGCGGCGAAATGCGTGACGCAGCACGCAGACGTACACGCAAACCGTCACACTTCCCCACGGTGCACGCGGAGGGCAATTCCGTTTGTGCCCTGCTGTACAGCAAGGCTCTGGCAGCACCGACAGTCACAACTGCTTAAGTGCGTTATGCCTGCTGCATGTTCACCAAGTTACATAACACTGCAACTATGGAGCGTTTATTGCTGCCGCACCTTATTTTGACATTTTCTTGCATATAAAATACAGCAGAACTCCACTTATCCGGATTAACACTTACCCCGCTAAAGTGGAGAATATGGTGAGCTCCTAATAATGCCAGCAGATGGGAGATGGGATTTAACTTGGCGTTTAAAGGGTTAATTGGGACGGCCAGCCATTCGGTTATGTATAAAATCAGGATAATTGGATTTTTCTCTGAAAATAGGCTACATCGGCAGTTTGCAGTTCGACTGTTACTATTTACAGTATGTACCTGCGTCTAAACCTTTCGACCGCGCCTGATTTGAAGTTCTAGAACTAACACTGCACTGTACTTGATCCGAAAACCAGTAATTTCAAGGCAAGTTAGTTTTGTGGAATTCTGGACAGATTTACCCGCAGGGCCAAGCCGATCCGGATAACAGCTCCCGGATAAATATAGTTCTACTGTACTGCAGAACAGACGTTCGTAGTTCGATGCAACGAACCAGTTCTACGTATTCCGACCGAAGGACGATGCTTACGCCTAACAAAGTCTCTTTCATTCCCTAAACGTATAAGCACACAACCACACCGATGGGATTTGGCCCCCCTACTAAATTTTGGCCCCCTTTTATGCTCCTCCGCTCGTAATAGAAATCCGCTAACACATAAACTATTTAGTTCCAATAAAACCGTATACGCACTCGCACGGTATAGCGGTTCAAATCCGCTCTACTAAGATTTGACCTAATCAAATTAAAGATCATGCTAGAAATATTTTGTTCATATTTAAATTTCGTGGCAGTGTCTCCACACGAAATGGCGGAAAGCGTCGGTGTTCACCCGCCGCCCTACGCCTTTACAAATCTCGCAGGAATCGGCGAAGTTCAGCTGCACAACTACAGCTAAACACACAGGTCAATTGATTCTTCTGTAGGATCTAGGAGCCGAGTTCTTTCTTCTGACACAAGGCGGTATTCTAGATACAGCGAAGGGACACGAAAATTGGCTGATAATTATGTGCAGCGGGGCGGGGGAGGGGGTCTCTGATGCCACTGGTCCGACATTTCTCACACGCTCAAGTACTGAGGACTCCGTACAAAGCGTCACTACTTGTGCGGACCCCCTCCAGTCTTAACTCGAGGACCACTGGTTACGAAATATTGTAGTGCAACATTATTGTAGATAAACAGACTCTGATAAATACTGAGAGTATTCAGTACGATTTTTTCCTTGTAACTTGTATTAGGAAGTAAACAATCTCGCGGAACAGCTTGCCAAGACTGGCGGGACGGCGGACCACAGTTTGAAACCACATCGTTGGCCAGCCTTCACACATTTCTTGACAGTGATTCCTGCTAGCCTTCTAGTCAGTCGCGGGCCATCATGGGTGACAGTCTATCGGCAGCATACCGCGGTCGCGAACTGTAGGAATCGGGTTTCCTTCGCGTCGTGCTCATTGGGTTGTGGATCGATTGAGCAGCCAACGGCAGCGGGGACTTCGAGAGGGCTTCGCCAGCTTATCCACTTAAGTATTATTCTTAGGATAAACAGTCTGACTGAACCGCATGGCTAGACGGTAGAGTTCAACAGGTTCGTCGCACCGCTGGCAATTTAACGACGATGTTTCAGAAACCGAGTTCAATACGATCGCGATGGGAACTGCTCTTATTCACAATACAGACTAACAAAGAGGTCAGACCGCTGGCAGGGAACGTCAATTGGTACATTCCGAAGCTTCGGAAGGAGTTCTTTCTCCATTGTGCTATCAAGGCAGCACCTCCCCATCCCTGCCCGAATCACGACCCACAAACACGCGGTCTTGTACAGTCCGATTCAGTGCCAGTGCGAGCCGTTCTGTACGTGCTTTAGGTTAGGTTTAATTAGGCCTAAACAGGAATAATTAGTGCTGCGGAGAATTAAAGCAAAGAGACGCAAATCATTCAGCGAACATGGACACAAAACAAAGAGCTGGACAGCCCTGCGTGGCGTACAATTTGCGCCCCAAATGCAGAATCCAGCATATTGAGGTGCAGGGCACACCGCACACTGTCCATCACAACAAAAGCAGCAGTTTCCCTTCACCCCTTCAGCTGCTACGCTACCCTGCTTCACTGTCATGTTCCTTCCTTCGCCTCGCGTGTTATACCGTCTCAATATAATCACTGTCGTGTTGGAAAACAAGTGTGGCCTAGCAAATACGTTGCAACCTGCTGCCTTCACCTGCAGGAAGAACAAGATGCAGGTATCTACCGACTGCACGCCGCCACATACCAAAACACACCTACATCTCTTGCAATTTCCTTGTCGCACTAAAACACGGTACAGTGCCTAAAACTCCACGCCCTCCACCCAAATACCGGTACAGTACCTGCAACTCCACTCTCTCTAGCCAAATGCAGGTACAGTGCCTACAACTCCACTCTCTCTTGCCAAATGCAGGTACAGTGTCCACAACTACACTCTCTCCAGCCAAATGACGGTACAGTTCCTACAACTCCACTCTCTCTTGCCAAATGCAGGTACAGTGTCCACAACTACACTCTCTCCAGCCAAATGACGGTACAGTGCCTACAACTCCACTCTCTCTAGCCAAATGCGGGTACAATGCCTACAACTCCACTCTCTCTAGCCAAATGCAGGTACAGTGCCTACAACTACACTCTCTCCAGCCAAATGCCGGTACAGTGTCCACAACTTCACTCTCTCTAGCCAAATGCAGGTGCAATTCCTACAACTCCACTCTCTCTAGCCCAATGCAGGTACAGTGCCTACAACTCCACTCTCTCTAGCCCAATGCAGGTAGTGTGCCTACAACTACACTCTCTTCAGCCAAATGCAGGTACAGTGCCTACAACTACACTGTCTCCAGCCAAATGCAGGTACAGTGCCTATATCAAGCCAACTCCGCTGCTATCCACATCTTCACTGCCTTACAACTCCACATTCGATGCCAGTCAGTCAGTCTCAGCTGCTATCAACACCGTTAGTCACGTCATACATGAATAACGCAATTTTCTGAGTTATCGTGCTCAAGTTCTAATGGCTTCGTTCTCTCTCTTTTTCTCCTCATCACCTTGCTCTTCCTCTCATCCTCTACTCACCACACTGCTCTATGTCCCACGTTTCCTTAGCACTTCGCGTATTCTCTCATCTTCTCCCCACTCCCCATGTGATAGGAGAGAAATGTGGGGATAAGAAGAAAAAGAAGAAAAGGGGAGGGACATTTACTGTTCTGAAGGTTCCCAGGCACGGCCCGCTCGTCCTTTAAAAGTAGACTGTAGATCAAGTAGAATGAACGGCAGTGAAGAATGCAGTATGACTGGGAACTGGCCTGTTAATGTACCGGCAGTGGGAGGAAAATAGACATTGCGCGAGAACTTAGTGTTAGAGGGCAGCAATATGACGAAATTGTGACGACATTGGAGGGCAGTCTGAAGTTATGTTTGAGAAACATGCAATGCAAAGCAGTTTCTGGTACCAACTGAGCGTCCGCTCTGCGACAAAATCCGCGAAAAAACTTGATCGATCTGTACGGTGGCAGAACCTACTAACTGGCGACTCGACGCACAAGACAACTGCTGCATTGCAAGACAGGGGCAGGTGCTGTACGGTACACAGCAGTTTATGGCCGTTCCTTGCGCGACCAACGGACGGTAGACCAGTAAAAGGTACGGTTCTTAGCACACAGAGTATCCATTGCAAATGCCAGGGGATTGGTGGGATCTAGAGAAATGGCCTACTGCCTGTTTGTAGGATTAAGTTTTTGTACAGTTACAGCTGTGTTCTGTACACTTACCGCTGTGTTCTGTACAGTTACCGCTGTGTTCTGTACAGTTACCGCTGTGTTCTGTACAGTTACCGCTGTGCTCTGTACAGTTACCGCTGTGTTCTGTACAGTTACCGCTGTGTTCTGTACAGTTACCGCTGTGTTCTGTACACTTACCGCTGTGTTCTGTACACTTACCGCTGTGTTCTGTACAGTTACCGCTGTGTTCTGTAAGTTACCGTTGTGTTCTGTACAGTTACCGCTGTGTTCTGTACACTTACCGCTGTGTTCTGTACAGTTACCGCTGTGTTCTGTAAGTTACCGTTGTGTTCTGTACAGTTACCGCTGTGTTCTGTACATTTACCGCTGTGTTCTGTAAGTTATCGCTGTGTTCAATACATTCACCGCTGTGTTCTGTACAGTTACCGCTGTGTTCTGTAAGTTACCGTTGTGTTCTGTACAGTTACCGCTGTGTTCTGTACAGTCAGCGCGGTGTTCTAAACCTCTAAAGCTCTCACTCGTCTACATACTGAAGAATAACTCAGTTCGCACCTCACGGTAAACCCGTTGCACCTCCATTAACACGACCAACCGGTTCAAATCGCTATTTATTCTTGGATTCATATCAAATTTACTTTAAATTGGCGAAATGCAGTTCCTTTTTCAACGCATGGCAGGCGGTAGCTAGGCTACCCAGTCTGCACTGCGTGCAGCGGCCTAACCTTCAGCTGCCGGCCGTACTCAGTTCCGCCAAAGATGCAGCCACTAACGACCCACCAGACGACAGACAGACAACGCTCGCCCGTGTCAGTGCCAATGCCAGTGCCAGGTGTCAGTGTCGTTCAGCTTTACCGAACCATCACAATGCTGTTCTCATTGCCGTAGATCAAATTTATGTTCGCCTATACGCCACCCCTACATCAGCAGACACCCAACATAAGAACAGTACGGCTCCTTGCAATTAAACTTTGGTTGCCACATTCCGTTGTGACAGATATAATTCAAAATTAATAAAAGACATGGGCTAATTACACTGTACACAGACGATAGAGCTATTTCACATCATGACGTCACAGCATACTGCAAGACATACAGAAGCATACATAATGTCCAGGAATCGAGACCTGATAGCCGTCCTCTTCCAGCTGTGCCCTCTGCATTCTGTTTGATTGGCCACACGATGGGCTCCAATTTAAGATGAAACATATCGCCAAGTTGCTCTACATTTCAGTATATAAAGAAGGTTTCGTCAGACCGCTGTGTTATTCCGGTGCAGACAGGCAGGCAGGCGCACCGGGATGTCTCAAATGAAGAAGAACAGAAATTTTCATCGGATAAAGAAAGGCACAAAATTTTTTAACAAACGTTGCACCAACTGCTGGCAACACCGCATGAGATATTAACGAATGATGACTGTGTGGACTAGAGACAAGTCAAGCTTTAGAGAACTTCTTGCTGAACCAGCGGGTGGTTCTGGTAACTGCAAAAACAAGAACTTGGGGATTTTATAATAGGTTCTACCATCGCAGGTATAAAATTTATCTCAGTAATTCTTAAAAATTCATTTCCCACCTCACAGAGAACAGGCTGTTACCCTTTACAAAGACCAGCATGTGGAAGGTTCTGCAGCAACACAATCTTTGTTTTATTGTGCAAGTTTCTGGCAACAAAACACAATTACACAATCGCTGTTTGTGCTACATTTACTTGCTACAACATTAATGTTGCAAAAACTTTTAAAAACAGCCCACAAAAAGACACAAACATATATCACTTCCTTCGCTGCTAACCTTTTCCTATATTATTTACAGACATAGTACCAACCATATGTTCATGCACAACCAATCAAAGGTTTCGACATTCTGAAGGCTGAACCAGGCTCAACAGCAGGTCAGTCCGTGCGGGATTTGTGGTTTACAGAGCGGCACTCTGATAGACTGTCCGCAGGCACTTCAGCTGCTGCCTGTCAGTGTCATTCTACCAATGCTCCATGTTCATCTTCGTGTTAAAACTGCTGTTACCAGAAGTACAAACGGGCACAGCCTGGAAATCTGTGGAAAGCAACGTTCTTTCGCAAATCTGCAGTACTTTTACTTTTCTTTACCCTTCAAAGGTTTAAACTGTTAACTTTGATGTATGTTTGTCCGTGCATCGTAGTATAAGTGTAGAGAAGAAAACCAACTAGATGCTACTGAATGCTTTATTGCACTTATAATCTTCTCAACATGTTTCGGGCACTTATATGCCCATCATCAAGAGCTCGAGACTATACCTGTGTTACTGCCGCATATGGTGTGTAATGCTGCAAGGATGAAAAGATATAATGAGTGTTGGGTAGTGTTAAGTTATGTTCCGTGTTTGTGAGAGTTATATTATTGTGTGTCTTTGGCTATGAGGTGGGTAGAGTGTGTCAAATGCGCTGAAGATGTGTGATGTTCGTGTCGGTGTAGTGCCCGTGGTTATGTGGGTGCAGGTGTATTATTTGAATGAGAAAGATTCACTGTACATACCCTTGGTTGCTGGTGGTAGGCTGTTGCAAGCAGGGCAGCAGGCCATGCGTCCGGGATGAGGGAGAATAACGCAATGATGAGGGAGAATAACGCAATGATCACACAAGCCAACAAAGGCAAAACCACAGTCATTATATACAAACAAGACTATCACGACAAAATACATACCTTCCTCTCAGAAAACAACTTCCAACCCCTCCTGAAAAACCCCACCAGCAAGGAACAGACACGAATCACAAATACTCTGCAACAACGTGGCTTAATCATTCACAAAAAAAAAAACAAATTAAACACTTAACACAGAAAAACCCATCCCCACCCACACTAAAAGCCCAACTAAAACTCCACAAACCAGGGGTCCCAATCAGACCAGTAGTTAACAAAAGAACTGCCCCCTCATGCAAAGCCGCTAAAAAAAACCCCCAATGACATCCTAAAACAACATCTAAACTTAGACAGCCTCTACACGATTGACAACTCTGTAAAATTAGCTCATGACCTAACCAAACTTACGATCAGCAACAGCCATAGACTCATCACACTAGACATAAAAGACCTGTACGTCAACATTCCAATCCTGGAAACCATTGACATCGCCAGAGCACAACTACTGAAACACAATGACAAGAACACCACGGAGCAGATTTGCAAACTACTAGAAATGGTGCTACAACAAAACTGCTTCGCATTTCAAGAACAGATATACCAACCCACCAAGGGAGCAGCCATGGAATCCCCCATTTCAGGCATTACGGCTGAAATATTCTTGCAAAACTTAGAACAATCCCACGTAACATCTCTATTGGATTCTAAACACACAAGCTTTTACGCACGATAAGTGGATGACATCCTCATAATTTATGATGCCTCCCCCACCAACCCTGACACCATAACACAATACTCTAACTCCATACACCGCAACCTACAACTCAACCCAACACTGGAAGCCAACGACCGAGTTAATTTTCTAGACTTATCAATCATTAGGAAAGCCTCCCAATTTGAAATTGACATCTTTCGTAAACCCACAACCACCGACACCACTATCAGCTACCTATCCAACCACCCAGGTGAACATAAGATTGCGGCACACAGATACTACATTGAGAGGATATTCAACCTCCCCCTCAATAATAACCGACTACACAATGAGTGACAAACCATCCTCCACATTGAAAAAACAACAAATTCCCAAATACCCTACTCCACAAACTAAAACACCAAATACAACACAGAATAATGCACGCTACACCCCCCCACAAGCGCTGGAAATAACACAAAGTGGACAACCTTCACCTTTACCTCCCCACACATACGCAAAGTCACCAACCTGTTTAAACACACTAACGTTAAAATCGCCTTCAGATGCAACAACACCATAGCACGACTCATAAAATCATACAATGTCCAAAAGTCCCCACCCCATAACAAATGGGGGATCCACCAACTTACCTGCAACTCCTGCAACCTATCATATGTAAGCCAAACCAGCCGCAGCCTGAAGATACGTTATCAAGAGCATATCAAATACATCAGAAGCAACAATCCACAGTCAGCATACGCACAGCACATCTTACGCAATCAACACGAGTACGGCACGATGAATAACCTTATGACCCTACTTAAGCCCCTTAATAGCCCAAACATACTAACCCCTTACGAGCAGTTTTACATCCAAACTCTCCACAGGGAAGGGAAGCTCATTCCAGAGCAATACCAAGGCGACCCAAACCCTCTTTTTGAACTGGCCATTCACCCCTCCCACACACCACATGACAGAGTCAGTCGCGCAATCTCCCTCATGCCGGACGCATAGCCTGCTGCCCTGCTTGTAACAGGCGACCACCACCAACCAAGGGTATGTACAGTGAATCTTTTTCATTCAAATAATACACCTGCACCCACATAACCACGGGCACTACACCAACACGAACATCACACACCTTCAGCACATTTGACACACTCTACCCATCTCATAGCCAAAGACACACAACAATATAACTCCCACAAACACGGAACATACTTAACGCTACCTTATATCTTTTCATCCTTGCAGCATTACACACCACACGCGGCAATAACAGAGGTATAGCCTCGATCTCCTGATGATGGGCATATAAGTGCCCGAAACATGTTGAGAAGATTATAAGAGCAATAAAACATTTAGTAGAATCTAGTTGGTTTTCCTATCTACGCTTCTACGTTTAAACTGCTCCCTAAGCTAAGAGTAACAGTGACACCAAGCGAAAACCACTCTAGGCTCCTTCACCAATACAGCTGACAGTCTGTCGTATTCTCCTATGACCACAGGCTGAACAAGTTAGGTAACATACACGATTCTGACACTTCCGAAACATCTAATTACCTTCATAGCGTCATAAAAGTAAAGTTGTCCCTATTCTCCACAAGAAAGAATGCAGGGAAAGGAAGGGACAGCTCCACCTTTTCCTAACCTCGGGAACATGTCAGTGGTCTGCCTTAGGTTCTGGCCTCTTTATAAGCTGTACCCACTGAACAGGAGGCTTGGAGCGCCCCGGAGCCGTTCTGAGTGTTTTGTATGTCAACACATATACATACAATTTTGTTATGTATGTACCTACATCTCATATATGTTTGAAATAAATACATCAGTCAACAGAATTTAAAATTTGAATTAAAAAAAATGGTTGTAAACAATATGGGATCCCATACTGTACGCACTCACTAAATGCACCATGGCCATATCTTATTGGCCTGAAGATGGTTCGTTGGAACTGAAACATGCAGCCAACTATGTTTTATTAACTATAACAATGTGTTGTGTTTGGCTGAATAAAACATTTTATGAACATAGTATAACGCAACGGGATGGCTCCTATCCCCCCCCCCAAAAAAGGGGGGGGCCATGAAAATTCGTTTAGCATTTCTCAAGCTGTTACGTTTAGAAGGACGGACGCATAGGCATGGCGAAGTTATGTTTGTAAATTCTCGTCCCGTAAATGCCATGCTGTGTCAGCGAGCGAGTGGTGACTTGCTTACCGGAAACGTATTAACCCTTTAAACGCCGAGTTAAATCCCATTTGCCATCTGCTAGCATTATTGAGAGCTCACCATATTTTCCACTTTAGCAAGATAAGGGTTAACAAGCAAGTGCACAGAGCACGGCTCTCCTGTTGTACACCAAATAACCTGCGAGGACAAAGGAAGACAGCCGGGGTAGCTCAGTCAATATAGTTACTAGACAATCAGGTGGACAATATGGAGACTGATTCCCAGCTGAGGCCAGAGGTAACTCGCTTCCCCAAAAACGCCTGGACTCACTATTTCTTTCCCCGAGGTAAAGCGGCCGCAGCGTGTGGCTGACCACTCGCTTCCATTTATTGCCGAGGACATTAAAGACTGGAGCGCTACCTCCACTCCCACTATACGCCACAGTGACGTGAGCAAGGACATCTTAACTGTTACAGCAGAGGATGAAACAGCGATTGTAGTTTTATTAAGTTGTAGTTGTGAAAACGTCTGGCAACTGCAGGTGCATTGTGACGCCGGGTTTACACTGGCGTATTGCACGACAAAGACGCAGTGCCGGACGATGCCTGTTCATTCCACCTCACGTCAGACTCTACATTTCGCGCACTCACCTAACACCTAACGTCGCCCCCAGCCTACCGCTAACAGGAAGCACATCTCCCGATAGTTCCCTGCCAAATTTTGTGAAAAGTCTTATTACCACATGTCCCACCCAACGCCACGTGGCCACCCACCCACACACACACACACACACAGGCACGTACATCCAGTACCGTCGCACCCGCAACCTAGGCACCAAGTGAAGGCAACAAACCAGATCTGCGGTCCGACGCCTTGCCGGTCTGCTGTGTGGACCAGCGATGGCAAATTTCTTTCCCAATGCGGAAATCCCTAAGCACAGTCGACACTTTAGCGTGTGTGGCTTTATGTCACTGCGATGACAGAGCCCGACTGGTAGAAGGACCGATCAGGGAATCTGGAAGGAAGCGCTGTGCAGTATCAAGCGACAGCCGGCAATGACACAACCAAAGAGCAAGCTGATAATGCCGACCAAGATTCGAAAAGGACACTCCTGATACAGCAATCCGTGCAGCGTCCAGTGCTTACTGACATCTTGACCGAACAGTGACCTATGAAGAGGCGCTCTCGGTGCCGCATTACTGATCGCTGTCGCAGAAACTCCGGACACAGACAGGGAGCAATTTGTGAAGGTACCGTGGGACATAGGAGATGAGCCGGCGTCATGTTGTGGAACTGTTCGAAGTGCCTCATTATCTGCCTTCAAAACCTGTTATAGTGCGGTTTGGACATCCCGTTATGCAATAATGGAGGACAGCCCGCATTAGTGAAGGAACAAGGAAAATTGTCAGTGTCAAACATCTGAGTTTTGAATAGGTGCAGTTGATGTCAGAGGGACAGAATTTATTATTGAATATATTCAAATTATGTCAGAGAGGCTGTATTCACTTTTGAAGAGGTTCAGATGATGTCAGAGAGGCAGTTCATTTTTTAATAGTTTCAGATGATGTCAGAGAGAATGTATTCGCTTTTGAATAGGTTCAGATGATGTCAGAGAGGCTGTATTCACTTTTGAATAAGTTCAGATGACCTCGGAGAGGCTGTTCATTTTTGAATAGTTTCAAATTATGTCAGAGAAAATGTATTCACTTTTGAATATATTCAGATTATGTCAGAGAGACTGTATTCACTTTTGAAGAGGTTCAGATGATGTAAGAGAGGCAGTTCATTTTTTAATAGTTTCAGATGATGTCAGAGAGAATGTATTCGCTTTTGAATAGGTTCAGATGATGTCAGAAAGACTGTATTTACTTTTAAATAGGTTCACTTGTTTCCATAACCATAATACTTCTCTTCACTGCCAGCAACTGCGCCAAACAGCTGCAAATCAACACAGCAGTTTCATGTGACTCAAACCGTGCACATTCTGACATTCACTACATCAACCAGTGAATGAACTCGATAAAACACAATTCATGAAGACAAGTATCAAACTGCTGTATGTTTCGGCACCGAGTGCCACCCTCAGGGAATTTTCTGCAACACAAGACCACAAATCCAACACGCTGATCCACGGACTGAACGCCGCCTCACTACGATATTACAATTCTAGATTACACAAACTTGGCAAGCAAGGCACCGCGCTGACGAAACGTGCAGCAGTTTTATACATGTCGTCATGAGTTGTATTGTACTGTATTGAGTGTATTCATTAGTTGATACGGTGAAACAAAATGCAACTCATACACAATGCGGTACAGTCCTGCTGCCAGCCCACTGGGAAGGTTAAACGGAACCTGTCACCGCCACACTGCTCGCATAAATGTTGCTCCAAGCTTCACCCCACAAAGCAGTATCATACCAAATGTGCACAAAGGATACGAACGACCGATAGCAGGTGTAACAACAGCGCTAAGGCATCTGCAGTGCCCTGCCACTGGCTCTCAGTGGTAACTTCTAGGCTGCAGAATTCTCTGACAAAAACAACATTCAAATGTCCAGTATTCCTGGCGACAGAACGAAAGACTTGTGTCTGAACAAACGATCTGTCAAGTAGCCAAATTCATATTACGCAAACGGAAACGCCCACCACTTACGGTCTTACGGGAAATCGGGTCATGCAGCGGTGTAATTTAAATACGTTTACAATCGGATGCAGTGTAATTGCACGGCCCGAGGATCAACGCAAAGAACAGTGTACCATTACCATCTTACACATTACACGGTAAGCTACAGTCTGACACTACAAATTTTGGCCCAAAGCACACCCTAGTTCATCATTCTCCCTTAATATTATCACCGTGGAACTGCCTGCTTAGCCTCGTAGCCAAATGGTCAATTCAGTACGCAGTGCCAGATACAGCACCTCACTCACTGCACACACTTGTCCAGCTCTGCCACCCTATACTCTCGTCACTGGCTAGCCATGCTTCCGCTTAGCACACTGCCCTCGCTTGCATCACCGCTGCCGGCCGCCCTTGACCCCCCCCCCTTCCGACTTGAAGTGTTTGGGTCGCCATCCCTTTCCCCTCACACAGCTACAGCGGTAACTGAACTTTAACAGCAGGTCTATCTAAAAATGGCCGCCTTACTTGGGTGCCACACTGAACCCGGTCATGTGACACAATATTTACGTTTGTGACGCAGGGAATTTCCCGTTTAATAATGCAGATAGTATCTCGGAACCGTGCCGAGCCCGTACACACCGCTCCATGTCGCTGTAGACCTAATTCCCTCAGAGCAATGGAAATTTGTTCTCGATTTAGCATACGTCTTAGCAGCAACATATGCTGCCATCTTTCAACAGTTCAACGTAACTGTTGGCAGCTTTCTAGTAACAGAAATTGTACGAACGTTGCTGCGAGAACACGCTGAGAGAACGGGTTACTGGTGACAATAACGTGCGTCAGAACGATACGAAAATGGCGCCCTCCATAAAATAGAGGCACTAAGTTATCCGATGGCAATTTTGATGTTCTGTGTGCAGTGTTTTTGAAGTCTGGTGATTACAAACGTCGCTATCTGGAGGAGAAACAAGAATTGGTGCAGAGAAGAACATTACACAACACTGTTAGCTGTCACTGTACACTGCACCGGTGCCCGCCAAGCACTACAGACTGACATAATACTTTATTTTCTTTTATGAATATGAACATTGTGGCGTTCTGGACTTTAAAACCGTGAAGTGAGGTCGATGTCATACCTCGGAAAGAACCTACACAAAGCAAATTACGGACAGACCTTGGTTAATACAACGCACTGCAGAACCGCAATACAGGCTCAGATTAGGATATCACTAAAATGGATACTAGAGAAATAACATGTGAGAAGCGCCGCATCGCATGCAGATGGTCTACGAACTGCAGCCAATACACCTTGCAAATGGCCGGAACTTAGTAAGTCGCTTTTCTTTGAACAGCAGCAGCGGAAGTGACAGCACAGCACAGACAGTATAAGCTACAGTGTACAGGGATCAAGTTCGAATGTCGGCAGACGAAAACAGATCTTTCTTTCTCTTCCCCAAAACGTCCAGACCGTCTCTGTGGCCCACACTCCTATTAAATTGGTACTGACGGGTCTTTCCTGGAGTAAAGCGGCCGGAACATAAATCTGACCACACAGCCTAGGATAAGAATGAGTGGAGCCATACCTCTACTCCCCTATATGCCTTTAAGGCATGAACAGGGTCAACTTTACCTTTGCGTGACTTCAGGCTTCCGCCGCGGTGTAAATGAGGTCTTCGCTCTTCTAGGATGTTACACAGCGTTGACTGGTAATTAGTTACCGACGTTTCGGTACAGCCTGTAGAACCCACCTTCAAAGTTGGACCCAACAGGCTGTTCCCAAACGTCGGCGACTGACTGCCATTCACAACTGCATAACATGTCACAACAGTGAAGACCTCACCTTCGCCTTCACTATAGAATTAAACGTTTAGGAGGAAAATCACGTAAAGACGAAAGTAATTTCATATCATAATTCCAAACGGCCGTTTAATTAAATTATAGATAAGTCGCTGGTTTTGGAAAGGCGATTTGGTACGCGAGATCAGCAACTGCCAGCTTTCGTGGTGCCGGTAACGAATATCTCTTCCCAAAACGTCGGGACATGACGACAGCACAGCAGCTGGGTACAGGGACGGACGGACGGACAGTCAGCTCGCCTCACGGCGTGAAGAAGATACGAACTGTAACTCTGTGCGTCGCTCGGCCATGTTGTTGGCCTTTCGTACTTCCAGTTTGCAGGGTAAAACAACAGAGCGCTAAGTTCCTAGTTTCCGTGCCTCAACAGCTTCCTTACAGTACCAGTCGGTCCACTTCATTACAAAGACTGTTGCACCGCGAATATTACCCAGTACCAAGGCTTCGTGAAGGTTCCGAAGGACACTCAGAGCCTCCACGAGATTGTTGATGTCTGACTGCTACACTCATACCTACATAGCTTGGCCCTAAGCGATGGAATCATCACGATCCGTCGAAATTCGGTTAACTCCTGGTTCAGCAACTTGCGTGACCTCACAGCAGTCATGATGGACATCTCGCAGACTTGCTGCTTTAAACCTTTCAATCCATCCCCTGCAGGGAAGTGTGGGGGATTCCATGACATAGCTGCCGAGCAAAAAAGAGGAAAAGGTCACCCTGTAACAGGCCACGAAGGCCCAGTGGGGGAGTAGAGCTACAGCTCTACACTTTCTTTAACCTCGGTGCTAGAGCGGGTGGGTGGTCAGTACCACGCCGCGGTCGCTTTACTCCCGGAAAGACCCTGTACCCATTTATAGGTCGCTGGGTGAGCCCGAGGGCCGGTGTGGACGAGTGCGGAAAATCTCGCCCACACGGGATTCGATCCCCGGACCGTCCAGCCCGTAACGAGTCGCTAAACCGACTAAGTTATCGCGGCCCACGTAAAGGCTGAACAGCTAATGAAAGTAAAGCCACTGTGACTGTTGCAACAGCGCAACGGAAATGTTTCACTTCAACAGCACTGACGTAACGTTCTGGTGACAGTGTCACTGACTCTGACGGTGCGCTGCTCCATCTGAATAACCTGACTAACGATCAACAGATTTCCGTGGAACAAACCAATCAAACGCCGACACAACAAATACAATACCACACATTTCTCTTCTAACTAAATTCTCTCTTAAAATTGGTCTATAGTTTGCGAGGTCAGAGGCATTCAATGTGTACTACCGGTGGTACACCTCAGGCACAATCTACCCGCCACGCTAACACACACAGCGAGCAAATAAACACTGGTGGCTTCCACTTGGCACAACAACAATATGGACGTATTCTTATGCCTATCAGGGTTTCAGAACTGACCAATACGACACAAAATTGACTCGCAAGAACAAACGTCCCTTAATATTTCACTCTGGCGCACGTCTGCGTTACGTCGGCGTCACGATAACGAGAGAAAATGCGTCATGTGCTGCAGAGAAACGGGAAGGTTATTGTGAGATGTCAGTGGAGTGTACTGGAAAAAACCACGAAGAAGAACTGATGCATTGTAAATGTTCTGTACGAACTGCCTTGGAAATCGAAACATACAGCAGTGTACAGTGTCATTTGTTTATTTGCGTTTTGTATTGTTGCTTTGGGTAAACACTGTGGCATTACAAGGTGACTCAAAATAAGTGTACAGTTGTCAGGCCTTCGTCTCTCTTGAAATACCAACACACTTCATCTGTACCGCATAAGACAGACAACTTGGGGCACAAGGGAGAGAGGGAGAAACTTCGGCACTGAAATGTCAACATGTTTCGCCAAAGTTCATAAAGGGGGAGTAGGATATGTAGAGTTGCATTTGGTTCAAAACAGCATTAAATGGAAGCGTATGGATGAATTGGGGAAAAGCTCCAAGCATTCTTAGCGTCTTCGTCAGATGCAGGCGAATAGAGACGGTCACACTCCGGTCGCTTTACCGTAGGAAAAAAAAAAACGTGAACCCTTGGACTGGGGGGAAGGGTGTTCAGGGCTAGTCCTCCGGACCCAGCACTGAAAAGAAAATAGTCTGCCACTTTCGGGATTCGAAAGCAAACAGTCAAGCCAAGAGCAATTAAAATCAGAAAAAAAAAAGAATTCAAATTGTATCAGGAGTAGAATAAATGATTTAGAGGTGATGATGTCAATCCCGTGTTAGAGTGTTAGGCTGCCACGGACTGGGCCCGTGTCTGGTGTTGGAGGCATTGCGATAGATAGCTGCGGACTGCTGGGACGTCGCGACGCGTCATCCTCAAGGGTTAAGGGCTTGCGAAGGTGGCACGTTCCTTCGAGACATCTGGAGCCACTCACCTAACGCATCGTGGAAGACCGAAACCTACAGTAAACTGCTGTGGTACGGACAGCCTGGACGCCATCCAATCTACTGCGTCGCTGCTGTCAAAACACTGCCTGGCCCTAACGATCAGCGTCTTCACAAGAATATTCCTTATAAAGTGACACTGGGTCTCGTTCGCGTAACCATTATTGCAGTGGAAAACAACACGTCTTAAATATTATAAATATAAAAGTGTGTGTGTGTGTGTGTGTGTGTGTGTAGTGTAGTGTTAGTTACCCAGCACGCAATGCGCATGCGCCGTATGGCTCGCTGTGCCGTGTTTTTCCTAATTATCTCACAAACGGCACGATTTTCAGTGGGGCGAAACTTTATGGAATATTCAAAATATGTGTGTTGATTTTCTCTACAAATTTTTGTCCCAAACATTTCTCATTCTAAGAAGAATTAAGCTGGGGGACCGCGGTGGCACAGTGGTTAAGGTGCTGTGCTACAAATCGGAAGGTCGCTGATTCGATCCCACCTGGTGTCATTGGAATTTTTCATTGACACAAAAATCCTTCCGATTGCACTATGGCCCTGGGGTCGACTCAGCCTCCAACAGAAATGAGTACCAGAAGCATTTCCTGGGGGTAAAGGCGGCCGGTGCGTAAGGCTGATCTTACCACCATCGTGTGCCGTTGCCGTGAAATCTGGGGACCTTAACTTCCTGGAACCCTCTGGGCACCTCGGGCCTGTAATGGGACCGCTTTACGTTTTTAAGAAGAATGAAGCTAGATATTATAACAGTACCAAGTCTTCATGTAAAGTTCCCGTCATTTTGTCAGATTTTAAAGAAACTCGAATTTTCTAGGCAGATTTTCGAAAAATCCTCAAAACATCAAACTTCCAGGACATCTGTCCAGTAACAGCCGAGCTGTTCCATGAGGACGGAAGGACAGACAGACATGACGAAGCCGACAGTCGCTTTCAGCAATTTTGCGAACGCGCCTAAAAACTCGTCATCTGACTTCATCTTGAATTAATCGATTTACAACCTACACTGGGCAAGCAAATGAGGACAGCCGACAAGGAGTAATCCTCCACTTCTGATGTCCGCTACAGCCTACTTGCATCGCAACGTGCTGAGCAAGTGACATCAGTCTCTGAGGAATGTTTGTCGAGGACATCACTTACAAAATTGTCAGTAGTTCTCTATTTACAAACTCTGCAACTGTCTGACAGTTTGCTGGCCACCCCTGTTGTGCCTGTAGTCAAGGTGGGCCATGCGTGAACAAATGCTCAACCTACCGTCCCCTACTCTCTGCATTTCTTTGTATTAAGTCGTTCCTTTTCTAAAGTCACCCCCCCCCCCTTCTTCTTGTGAAATTTGCAACCGCCATCTCGTGGTCAATGCATTCCTGTCCGTGTTAGGGCCCAGCTGCGCGAGAGCTCTTGCATGTCAATTTCACTGTAAAATTTCAAACTGAAGGACCAAGAGTTTCCGCCTCACCTCAGTCTAAAAGCCCCGGGATAAAGAACTCCAGACAGACTTCGATTACGAATCTGAACCAAGCGATTTCCAGCAGCCTGCTGGAAGGGCTGTGTTCAAGTGGCTGGCTGTCAGCAAACAAACTGCATTTGTCCCGCCACTGTTGCCTGTTTATTTCAGCCTTACGGTGGCCCCAAAGACGAGGAAGGGGGGTGGTTCCGAAGGCTCGCAGTGGCTTCGGACAGACAAGAAACGGGCCCGGTAGGCAGTGGAATGTTTGGGTTCGTAACAGAGGAAGGAAGTTGAGCAGTTGGTGCATTTGCAAGGGAAAACAAAGAAACTGCGAGCAAAACCCTTCCAAATGCAACTCTGTACATCACAGATCCCATACAGACCTGCTCTCCGGCGCCGACAGGTCGACGAATGACGCCGTGAACAATAGCAAGGTCCGAAAACACAGCGATTCTGTCAAACAATAAAAATGGGCGATGTGTGTTGATGTGTGTTGAGGGAAATTATGTGTTTATCCTGCGAATTGGGCTGAATCAGTGTTTTAACAAAATTTTGCCTGTTTTATTACATGCATGTGAAAATCTGTCACATGACAGGACAGGGTGTTCGAGAATAGGGTGCTGAGGAAGATGAACTGACTCGGAGGGAAGATGTGACAAGGAAATGGAGAAAATACCATCATAGGGGACTTCATGATTTAATATTATTCATGTGATGACAGCAGGGATGGGAGGGGAGGGGTAAGTAGCAAGTATTGTGGAAGAAGAGAAATGCGAACAGAGCTTTGTTGGGGAAACCTGGCAGACAAAGGCGTACGTGGAATGACAATTGTACTATCGAAGTTGGAAGGTGCAGGATGAGAGGCGCTGGACAGGACGAGCTGTTGTGAATGCGGTAATGAACCTTCGGGTTATGTGCAATTCTTGACCAGCTGAAGAACCGGCCGGCTGTCACATCACAGCCACAAATACGCCGTGCAGTCGACAGACTTCTGGCGCAACTTGCAGTAACCCACTGTTTGAACTGTCACAACACGCTGCTTCTGACGTCCCAACAAAACACTGCCGCTGTGCCACAGTGTGCGACGGCCAGCTTTCCAGCGCTTTGCAGTGTGTCTGCTGATAGCACACGCACTGTAGCAGTCGACTATCAGCATTTCCTTTGAAAAGGTTTTTAAATTATCAATCGCTGCACTCAGGTTCACTGTCTCTGTAACTGGGTTACTCAACCGTGTGCTACTGATGCCCAATGGCACTGCAACTGTTAACCAGACCTACAACCCTCTCAATAAATGGCTTTTTGTTTCAAATTTAGGGATGTCTCTAAACCAGTCAGTGGCCCAGTATCCACAACATACTGTCCGATACTGCTAGTGGCCCAGTATCAACAACATACTGTCCGATACTGTTAGTGGCCCAGTATCCACAACATACTGTCCGATACTGTTAGTGGCCCAGTACCCATAACATACTGTCCGATACTGTTAGTGGCCCAATACCCACAACAAACTGTCCGATACTGTTAGTGGCCCAGTATCAACAACATACTGTCCGATACTGTTAGTGGCCCAGTACCCATAACATACTGTCCGATACTGCTAGTAGCCCAGTACCCACAACATACTGTCCGATACTGTTAGTGGCCCAGTATCAACAACATACTGTCCGATACTGTTAGTGGCCCAGTATCCACAACATACTGTCCGATACTGTGAGTGGCCCAGTACCCATAACATACGGTCCCATACTGTTAGTGGCCCAGTACCCACACCATACTGTCCGATACTGTCTTGCGTGTCCCCGTACATTGAAACTAACAGTGGCACTGTGCGTTCAAAAACAAACGCGACTTCTTCGGCCCAAGTCGGCGCCCCTTCGGCCCACGTCGGCGACTATCATCCCGCTGTCTTAATCTTCGGTTGCAAACTATGGTGGTTGTATGGCGACGTCATACTTCAGAGAGACATGACGTCATCTGGATCACCGATGGTTCTGTTCATCCTTACAACATATTACAGTCCCCCTCGGTTTGTACAGCGGTCGTGACAATTGTGATGAAGCAGAATCAGAGCAGAACTCATAAATTACTAACATCAATGTTGAAGTACAGTATAACTCCACTTATCCAGATTAATTGGGCCGGCGTTCATCCGGGTACGCGGAAAATCCGGACAATTGGATTTTTCTTTGAAAATAGGCTACATCGGCAGCGTGCAGTTCGGCTGTTACTATTTACTGTATGTACCTGTGTCTAAACCTTTCGACCGCGCCTGATTTGAAGTTCTAGAACCCATAACACTGAACTGAACTTGATCTGATATCCGCTGATTTCAAGGCAAGTTAGCTTTGTAGAATTCTCGACAAATTTACCGGATCTGGATAATTGGCGATCCGGATAACAAGCGTCCGAATAAGCGGAGTTCTCTGTACGTAAGCATACACAAAACCACCTGTTCACTAAACCGACGCACATATACCACAGTGCATTCGCGCCGACCAGTATAGCGCCTTGTGGCCCTCATTTCGGCAACGCTGTTACCCCCCCCCCCACCTCAAAAGTATAAAAAAATTTTCCCCTCATAAACCCCTCACGACACGCCGGGAAATCGGGGGTAGGGCGCCATACACCCTTTAAAAAGCCCCACAAAGGGGAAAGTC
>Ga0123354_10002219_pt1 | contig 25273 bp, 20 predicted proteins | sample TergutLab28metaG_2_FD_97872 | JGI IMG/M metagenome (GOLD analysis project Ga0123354, IMG submission 97872) | Labiotermes labralis P4 segment gut microbial communities from Petit-Saut dam, French Guiana - Lab288 P4 | ecosystem: Host-associated > Arthropoda: Insects > Digestive system > Gut ...
GTGGAGCGCTCAAAATCGGCAATACGTCAAATGCGACCGACCGGGCAGTGAATGTGTTGAAAATTGGCGATGGGAATTTTGTACAGATAGGAGAATGGGAGGAAGATGACTTGCTTTCGTTTAGAGCAAAAAAATATAATTTTACAACTACTGGTTTTGGATACGGTTATGTCGGGATAGACAGGTCAAATCCTTCTTATAAATTGGATGTAAACGGAACTATCAGAGCTAATAGTACGCTTTATTCTTCCGACGAACGGCTGAAAACCGAAATAAAACCCCTGACAGACGAAAAAGACAGGCTCTACCTGTTGCAAGGAAAATCCTATAAAAAAATGCTTCTGCCTGAAAAATCTGAAGAATTTTTATTTGAGCAGGAAGAAGCAGATGAGGAAATTTCTTTGGAAAAGAAAGAAGCAATAAAAGAATTTTCTGCAAAACGGGAAGAAAGAACCGAATTCCCTGAGTACGGCTATTTAGCCCAGGAACTGAAAGAAATTTTCCCTGATTTGGTTGATCAGGATTCCGAAGGTTATTATTCGGTTAATTACATCGGATTGATTCCCGTTATAGTCGAAGCTCTGAAAGACCAAAAACTCACCATTGAAAACTTACAAAAAGAGATTCAGGAAAGAACAGCGTATCCAGAAGAATCAAAAATGGATGAACTGCTGCAAAGAGTAGAAGCGTTAGAAAAAGCCTTAGCGATGTGCTGCAATACGAACCAATTAAGGTCAACGGAAACGAGTTTCCAACAATTTGAGCTTACCAATCCGGCGGATTCCAATCAGGAAACGATGATATTATATCAAAACGCTCCCAACCCGTTTAATGAGAATACAACGATTCAATGCTACATACCGCAAATGGTCAACAAAGTACAGTTATGCGTGTATGACATGCAAGGCGTTCAGCAAAAATGCCTTCCTATTTCAGAACGCGGAACGGTTATCGTACAGATACAAGCAAGACAATTAACCGCAGGCATATATACCTATTTGTTAATAGGCGATGACAAAGCGAGTGAGGCTAAGCAGATGATATTAACGAAATAAAATAAAGGAGGATAAATTATGAAAACAAAAATCTTAATTTTAATTTTCGCCCTTACAGGCGCAACAGTCATGTACACCGTACAGGCTCAAACTTACGACCCTTTGGCTGTGCAGAGAATAAACGACCTCATGGTCAACAATGGCTTGCAGGGAGCAACCTATAACGCCCCCGAAACATGGTGGAGGTTTGCTACTTGGAATGATGAAACACCCAAACAGATTGTAGAGTTGAGTTTTCTTGACATGTTCGCTGGCGGCGGAACTGCTTCTTTTGCAGGATTAACAGCCTTGCAAACGCTGGAAATTAGCATGACTTACTTAATAACCAAAATTGACGTGTCAAATTGTACTCAATTGCAAACACTGTATTGTACGACTAATGGTCTTATTAGTGAACTTGATTTAACCGGCTGTATAGAATTGCAAAGTCTAGTGTGTGTCGGGAACGCGCTACTCAACCTTGACTTAGCACAGTTGGACAAATTGACTTTATTTGATGGTTCCGGGCAATATATATATCTTACATTGTACAAAAATGAAGCAGGGGAATATACTTTGCCTGTTTCTTTAAACAATCCTGCTTTTACAAACAGCGCTATAAGTTATTCGGAAGGTATTTTGAAAAGTACGGACAAAACAGTGGAGTATACAGGCTTTTCAGTGCCAACGAATAGAGAAGGTTTTGAGTTGACAGGTTATATGATGTTTATCTATTCGGATAAACCAGGAATAGATTCGCCGGAGAGCATGCAGCTGAAAATTTATCCTAATCCAACGACAAGGGAATTGAAAATTGAGAGTGGAGAATTGAGAATTGAGCATATTGATATTTATGATGTGGAAGGCAGAAAACAGATAACAGAAAGCAGAAAACAAAAAGCAGAACGCGAAATTGTAATAGATATTTCTCATTTACCTGCTGGAGTTTACTTTGTAAAAGTGATGACAGAACAAGGAGGGATAACTAAAAAAATTATTAAACGATAATACTTTAAAGCCATTATGTGTAAGAAACTGCATTTAAAGAAAAAAATAGTATTATGGGCTATTGTATTTTTTGCCTGTTTTACAGCATTTGCACAAACGCCTTATAATCCATACAATGTTGTAATGAATATTTACAATGACCCTAAAACCACAATGGCGTTCAATTGGCTTACCGGCGCCGGTGTTACGGGTGGAAAAGTACAAGTTATGCTTGGAGCCAATATTGTTAAGGAGGCACCTGCTTTATATACATCACATTCCGGTTATACTGATAATAAAGTGGTGGTTACCGGATTGTCGCCTGGAACCACTTATTCGTTTCGTGTAGGTGGCGTAAGTGGTTATTGGAGCAGTATCGGTACCTTTACAACCGCCAAAGCTAATAAAGACCCTTTCTCCTTTATTTATGTCACCGATACGCAAATATCAGGCGGTAGCGGTAGTTTTAACACCTTAAAAACTAATACCGACGCAATGGCTGCTAAATATCCGAACGCCGGTTTTTGGCTGCATTGCGGGGATTTGACATGGGATGGAGGCAGTACGTTAGTATGGAATGATTACTTCACATCACAACAAGCCATGTTTTACAAATTTCCGTTTGCACCGATAATGGGAAACCATGACATAGGTGGTTCTAACTTCAAACGCCACTTTAATATTGAAGATTTTGGAACTACCGATACACTTAAAAGCACCTATACCTACATTTACGGCGATGCGCAATTTTTCGCTATCAATGGTGAACAGAACAATAACTCATCCTATATCACTGCTTTATCCAATTGGATGCGCGCCAAAATAAACGCTCATCCCGATATTACATGGCGTATTGTATATTTCCACAAAAACATCTATACGGGTAATGGGGGTGGGGTACAAGTTGAATACGGATGCAAGCGCTGGTTCGAAGCTATGACGCCACTATTCGATACGTTAAACATTGATATCGCTTTACAGGGACACTCGCATATTTATGAGGTGATAGGACCCGTTTATAATAGAGACACCGTGCCGGGGTCAGTAAGTAATGTTCAATCAGTTCCTGTTCATTCTACCAAAAACTTAAAAGGTAAATTGGGAGGAATCTTTAATGTAAGAGAAGGCACCTTATATTTCACTAACGGCATTTTCGGTAATATATATACTAATCCGTCTTCTTTAAATAATATACCGTGGCCAGCGCATGCGCCCTACAACGGCAAATTTGCAGATATTTTACCAGATTATAAAGACTTGTTTACCGGTCGTTTGGCGGGAACTGGAAACTCAATTGCTGGAAACTCAACTTACAGCCACGTGTCTGTTTCAACAGACAGCATTGTTATTACCACTTACGTTATTGATAACGGAAACAGTCAACTTTTAGATGAAATTACAATAGTGAAGTGTATTGACCAAGTCATATCTAATGTTACATACAACGCCCCCAATACAACTACAACTATTAAAGATTGCGGTGTCATATTGAATAATGTGAAAGTGAAAAATGGAGCTAAATTGATAATTGATGCTGATAGAACTACCATAAACAGCGGTTTTGAAGTAGAATTAGGTTCGGAATTTGAAATAAAATAATTATTAACTTTTAAAATATCAACATTATGCAAACAAAACATTCTTTCTATTATTTAGCAGTATTAGCGATGCTATTCACTGCATGTAAGAGCGATGACCTGAAAGTAAAAAAGGACGTTTTCGGCGGATATGCTCAAAAAGGACCTTTTGTCAATGGCTCGTCCGTAACCATATCGGAATTGAATGCGAATTTAGACCAGACCGGACGGGTCTATTCTACAAACATTGTCGATAATTCGGGACGTTTCGAGCAGAAGAATATCGAATTGATTTCCAGTTATGTAGAGTTGAAAGCCGATGGGTTTTATTTCAACGAAATATGGGGAGTAACCTCTATATCTCCGATAACGCTTTACGCCTTGGCTGATGTCAAGGATATAAACTCGGTCAACATAAATGTGCTGACACATTTGGAAAAACCGCGTGTGGAATACTTGGTCAAACAGGAAGGCAAAAGTTTTTCTGAAGCCAAAAAGCAGGCACAAGGCGAAGTGTTGGCAATATTCGGTTTCGAGCCTTCCGCAGCCTCGTCCGAAGTGTTGAACCTGACGGATAATGCCGCATTGCTGGCAATTTCGTGCATCTTGCAGGGTAATTTATCCACCGGCGATATAATGGAACTAATGGCAGACATTGCCGCCGACATCCGAACAGACGGCGCATTGGATAATACAATGGTCAGAACAAGATTAATCTATAACGCATATACTATTTCGTCCTCATTGTCAAATATCCGCAACAATCTTACTGTCAAATATGTAGAATTTGGCAAACACTCTGCTATCTCCGATTTTGAAAGTAGCATAAGATCGTTTTTAGATAGATTTTTAGACGATAAACTTTTAGCAGATTTTTCTGATAATAGCGGCTATTGGGATGATGGATTATATCCAAACAGAGATATCATTTATCCGACAATTGGAACGCGGGGCTGGACTAATCTGTTGCAATACGATTTGAGTTACGTGAAGAACTATTCCTATGAGACCGTTTGGTACAGCATGAGAGTCAATATTAAAGAAGGACATAGCCTTAAAATCATATTGAAAGGAGGAACGTGGACGCTCTCAACAGAGAATCCTCCTGTAAATTGGAATGTCAGTCCATACGACTATGTAAATAAAAGCCAGGAATTTAACGCCGTTGGAGACACAAAATGCGAATTGGAATTACAGTTCGAGAGTGGTACATTGGACGAAAACGGCAAGCTTTATATTACGGTAGAATATTACGAAAATGGCTCAACAACGCCGACAAAAGTTAAAAAAATGGAATTGCACATATCGCAATAAGACACGCGCATTTCCCGAGGCTGGCGCTGGTCTGTGACCATAAGTGTTCGAAACCTGGTAAATAAGTGATACACAGAAAACCTTATCTTTTTAAGCACCCTTAGTAGCAGGGAAGCTCCATACCTCCTCCTCCCCCTTATTCCCTTATTAAATGATTGAAAAATAAGGGAATAAGGGAGAAATAAAAATTACCTTCTGCTACTAAGGGAACCTCAAAAAATAAGGGTTTATTGTTTGTATTTCAAATGGCTACAAGGTTTCGAACACTTATGCCCGGAGGGTTGAATATCTAATCTAAATAGTTCATTATAAATAGTTCAACCCTTCGGATTGTGGAGAGATGAGTATTCCGCTTACCCCCAATCGCTTCGCTTCATTGGGGGTTATTCATATTCAATCCTGCGGATTGGGTTTGCAGCTTCTTAGGGTATTTTTGCAGATAAGCATAAATTATTTTGACAGAATTTTCAGAATATCCAATAAGGATTCGTCGATGTCTTTTTTCTTTCTAGTGGCTTCATAGAAGGGGGTATAGACAACTTTGTTGCAACAAATTCCCATGGTTACATTTCTTTGTCTATCCATTAAGGCGTCGATGGCGGCGGCGCCAAGGCGGCTTGCTAATATACGGTCGAAAGCGGAAGGGGCGCCGCCTCTTTGAATGTGTCCTAAGATTGTTACATGCGGATCGTATTCGGGATGGTCTATTTTGAGTTGTCTGGCGATGCCTAATGCTCCGCCGGTAACTTTACTTTCGGCAACAATCACGATGCTGCTGTTTTTTGATTTTCGAAACCCGCGTCCGATCAGTTCTTCTATTTGGTTTACTTTTGCTTCTCTTTCGGGAATAACCGCATCTTCGGCGCCGGATGCCAATCCTGAATTTAACGATAGAAATCCGGCGTCTCTGCCCATAACTTCAACAAAAAACAGGCGTTCGTGCGATCTTGCCGTATCCCGTATTTTGTCAACAGCCTGAACAATGGTATTCAATGCCGTGTCATAGCCAATGGTATAATCCGTTCCGTACAAGTCGTTGTCGATCGTACAAGGGACGCCAACGACCGGAAAATCCCATTCCAGATTGAAATCTTCGGCTCCTCTGAATGTTCCGTCTCCGCCGAGTACTACCAGTGCGTCTATTTTCTCGTCCTGAGTAACCCGGTAGGCTTTTTCCCGTCCTTCGGAGGTGCGAAATTCTTCGCTGCGGGAGGTTTTCAGGATGGTTCCACCCTGTTGGATAATATTGCTGACGTCTTGCGTCTCAAACGTCTTGATCTCTTTTGTAATTAAACCATTGTATCCTCTGTATATGGCTTTTACCTGTATTCCTTTGTCGATGGCGCTTCTGGTTACGGCGCGAATGGCAGCATTCATTCCCGGAGCGTCACCGCCGGAGGTTAACATTCCGATGCATTTGATTTGGGACATATTTTTTCATTTTAGAGTTATACATTACAAGTCGGTGTAAATCGACACCGTTATTTATCACTAATCACTAATCATTTATCACTCTCTATTTTCTTCTTCACCTCTTCCATCAGCCATTTGGGGGTGGATGTGGCGCCGCAAATACCGACGGAATGAACTCCTTTGAGTAGCGAAAGATCAAGTTCTTCCAATTCGGAGATAAGGTGGACATTGCTGTTTACCTTTTTGCATTCATCGAACAACACTTTTCCGTTGGAGCTTTTTTTTCCGCTAACAAAGAAAACAAGTTCATGTTTTGACACGAAATTGGTTATTTTGGGAATCCGGTTGGCGACTTGGCGGCAAATCGTATCGTTGTATTCGAAGATATTATTCGCTACGATTCTTTTTTTTATTTCGTCTACAATTCGATTAAATTCTTCGATCGACATTGTAGTTTGAGAAAATAGTTTAATATTTTTGTTGAAATCAATTTTATATAAATCGGTTATGTCTTCGATGACGATAGCGTTTCCATCCGTTTGACCAACCAGACCGTTCACCTCTGCGTGTCCTATTTTTCCATATATAACAATTTGGGCGCTGTTTGGGTCACTCTCTTCGTATGCTTTTTTGATATTTTTTTGTAAATTCAATACAACCTGGCAGGTTGCATCAATTATTTCTATTCCGTTTTCCTCTGCTTTCCGGTAGGTTAGGGGAGGTTCTCCATGCGCTCGCAGCAGCACTTTTTTGTTGTGAAGTTTGGCAAATACGTCGTGATCTATTGTAATAAGCCCTTTTTTCGATAGACGTTCTACTTCCATGCTGTTGTGGACGATATCGCCGAGACAATATAGTTCACCTTTGGAGAGTAGCTCTTCCTCCGCCTTGCGGATGGCTTTGACTACTCCTTTGCAGAAACCGGAATAGTTGTCTATTTCTATGATCATTTAATCTACGATTTTAGATTTACGATAGCTGTAGTTAATTAATGATGCTGCAATCTGTCCCGTTAGGGACGAAATATTGGTAGAAATAAGAATCCTACCACAACCCAAGTCCCGTTAGGGACGAAATGTTTTCCCCTAATATTCCGTCCCTAACGGGACTTTGGCTGAAGGGGGATAACCATTTTCTACCAATATTTCGTCCCTAACGGGACAGATTGCAGCATCATTACTAACTACAGCCATTTACGATTTATAAATTGTCATTTGTCACGCGTGATGTGAATAAATTCAGCAACCACTTCTTTTGTTCATCGGCAGTCATGTAGCTGTTGTCCAGCTCTATGGCGTCGCCGGCTTTTTTTAATGGGCTTTCGGAGCGGTTTTGATCCATGAAGTCCCTTTTTTTTACATTTTCCAGAATGGATTCAAAGGGCTCTTCTTGCCCTTTTTGCTTTAATTCGTCGTAACGCCTTTGCGCTCGTATTTCGGGCGAGGCGGTAAGGTATATTTTCAATTCGGCATCCGGGAAAACGACCGTGCCGATATCCCTTCCGTCCATGACAACGCCTTTGTTGGTGCTGTACGCTTGTTGCTGGCGCACCATTGCTTGCCTGACAAACTTGATGGAACTGACAATACTCACTTGATTGGAAACAGCGAGCGACCGGATTTTGTTTTCTACGTTTTCTCCGTTCAGGAAGGTTTCGCTTTTGCCTGTTTCGGGATTTATCTTAAATTCGATGTGGATATTCTTGATTTCCTTTTGTAATGCGGCTTCGTTTACGTTGTCGCCGGCAATCAGACCGTGTTGTTGACAGTATAAGGTGACAGCTCTGTACATGGCGCCACTATCGACGTAGGCGTATCCTATTTCCTTTGCCAGATCCTTTGCCATGGTACTTTTTCCGGATGAGGAGAAGCCGTCGATTGCGATAATTATTTTCTTCATGTGTAACTTTATTTAAACGAGTCGAGCGAGGTGGAGAGGGAAAGGCTGAGGGTGTTTCCCGAAGCTGCGTATTGGGCGTAGGCGACGCCTAAGGCGAATTTATACACATGGATTCCGGCTCCGAATGAGAATCCGTTTATTGATTTTGTACCCTCCAGCGCAAATTCTTGGCTTCGGCGATGGTTGTAGGCAATGGCAAGATTGAAGTTGTTGGAAGGGATAAATTCCGCTCCGATAATGATATGCCGGAGAAGCATATCGCCCCAGCCGGGGTTTTTATCGTTGATTGTCGGTAGTGCGCTGTTGTATTGTGATGGAACTCTGTAATAATTCAAGTCCCACTGGTTCAGGTGGACATAAGTAAGGGAAAAACGGAAAGGCGCGTGCGCCAATCGTTTGGTGGCTCCAAGCTGGATGTCCCAAGGCAGCGGTTCTCTGTGCTGCGAGCCGTCTTGGGAATAGTAGCTCTTAAATTGGACGCCAACATTTTTCAGCGCTACTCCGACGGAAAAATCGTGTTCCGGATCGTAGTAGTTGCCTCCGAAGTCTACCGCTAATCCGAAACTGTGGTAGGTTTCGATATAGGAATAGATGGGCTTGAGGCTTATTCCTGCCGTGATATTTTTGAACAGGTGGCGGGAATAGGTCAGGTTCAGGCAAAAATCGCCGGCGGAAAAGCTTTCGGTGGGTATCTCTTCCCATGTATAACCGTCGAACGAACCATATCTCAGATAGTTGAGGCTGGCTGCCCAATGGCTCATACTGTCTATGTTTTGTGCATACGCGAGGGAGCCGTAGCCTATGTCGGCGATGTAATTCGTATAGTTTAAGGCAAGGCTTTTGTGGACACTTTCGGAGAGCAGAGCCGGGTTTTGATAAACCAGATTCACATCCTTGTTTTGCAAAGAGACGTTAGCGCCTCCGAGAGCGGATACTTTCGCCGAATTGGGCAGATACAGAAATTTGTAAATTGCTTGGTCAGAGCTGCCAAATACGGATATAGAAAAACACAGAAAAAATAGGACAATCGAAAATGATTTCATTTGAATTTGTTTATTTGCGTTAATTTAACGCTGATTTTGGTGTTCTATTGTGTTTTTTTTGTTACAAATTGAATATAAAAAAATGGATATAACAATCTATTTTTTTATCTGTTCCAAAATTTTATTCAATTGCGGAATAATCGCATGCCGGTCATCATTTACCAGTATAAAATCCGAAAGTTTAATTTTCTCTTCATCCGGCAGTTGGTTTTTTATCCGCTTCATTATCTGTTCCTCCTTTGCGTTGTCGCGCAGCATGGCTCGTTCTATCCGTATTTTTATGGGGGCGGAAACCATGATGATGTGATTCAGGTAATGATTCATGCCGCTTTCGAAGATGAGGGCGGATTCGCAGGCTACCATGTTTGATGGCTGATTGTTGCACCATTTTTCAAAATCATCAAATACGGCGGGATGGATAATGGCATTTACGTTGGAAAGCAAGTCGGGATTATTGAATATCAGGGAAGCCATTTGAGCCTTGTTCAACTCTTCGCCGGAAAAGATATGCTCGCCGAGCAGTTTTTTTAATTTTTCCCGGATAAGTTGATTTGTTTTCAAGATATTTTTGGAAGCATCATCGGCGTTGTAAACGGGAATATGCCTGATCCTCATCAGTTCGGAAACGATGGATTTTCCGCTTCCTATTCCTCCGGTGATTCCTATTTTTATCATGTGTTTTCCCGCTTTTTAGTTGTTTTCTTCTATCAGGTAATCCACGTATTGAGGGTCGATCCTCGCGTTAAAGATTTTTTCCGGCTGTTTTTTGATTTCGACCGGGAGCTTTTTCTGGCTGGTTTCGTTGTAGTCGACCGCCAAGACAAAAGAGGAGGCGTTTATCTTGTTGTACATGCTCAATCCCACTTGGAAGCTTACGCTTACTACGGAAGGAAAGATCCGGAGTGTGCGACCGGGCGGGACATTCGTAACGGAGATCGGGACTTCAACCGTTCTTTCGGTATATAATTCCGCCTTTACCGTTACGGTAACGGAAGGGGGAGAGTAGGCAATGTCCTTGAGCTCCTTTAGTTTTACGGATTGCCGGATTGTATCTTTTAAATTGGTAAGGATCAAAGGCTCGGTATAGGCAAATCGCATGGTGTCCAATATATTTTCAGGAGCATAGACCGTTACTTTTTCGGGTGTGATTTCGATAGGACCGGACAGTGTGTATTGTTGCGCCAGGTCAATTTGCCGGTCGAGTTTGACGGGAAGCGTTTTATTTTTTAACCGTACGAATTTGAAACGCAAGAGTTCGGGAGTTATATTCGTAATCTGGGTAGTTGCGTTTAGTTGTTTCAGTATTGCTGGCTCCAGTGTTTTGGTATTGATTCCCGATTTTTCTTTTTGAAAATCTTCCAAATTAACCGGAATGGGGGAGAATCGCTTTGTAACACGGTAACTCAGCAGGACATTCCCTCTATCGGAAACGGTAACTCTCAGATTTTCGGGAAGTTTTTCCGTTTGGACATAGCCTTCCGGAAGATTTTTGTATATTACGGGTATTTGAATGACGGTTTCATACGTTTTTCTCATGGCGTGCAAGCCCCACACGGCAGTGGATATTGCCAGAAAAAACAAAAATGCAAAAAGATCCTTGCCGGTCAAGAATCTTTTTACACGTTGTAATTTGCGAAAAAAGACATCGACGATCTGTTCTTTTTTCCACATTTTATTATTTTTGTTGTTGAGTGTCGGCAGCAGTAGCAAAGACAGAGCCTTTGTCGATTTTGACAGTTATATTATTGGCAATTTCCAACATTACATAGTCATCTTTGAGTTCTTTGATTTTACCGTGGATTCCGCCCGAAGTAATTACTTTGTCTCCGGCTTGCAGGGCTTCCCTGAATTTCTTGATTTCTTTCTGGCGTTTCATTTGTGGTCTGATCATGAAAAAATAGAAAATCACAAAGATTGCCCCCATCATGATTAAAGTTCCATAACCGCCACCTCCTTCGATTCCACCTCCTTCGGCTTGCAATAAAATTGTTTGTAAGTTCATAAGTCTAAATATTTTGTTTTTAAGTTAATGCAAAAGTAATCTATTTTACGGTTGGTGTGTAATAGGCAACCTTGATTATTTTGTTATCTTTTCTTAATTTGTCTACAATCGAATCCAAAATGCCGTTGACGAAGGTGCTGCTTTTGGCGGTACTGTAACTTTTTGCTATTTCAATGTATTCGTTCATTGTGACATTGACGGGTATGGAAGGGAAGGAGTGTATCTCTGCTAAAGCCGCTTGCATAATGATTGAATCCATGAATGCCAGACGGTCGACTTCCCAGTTTTTAGTGTGCTCGCTGATCAGTTCTTTGTACTCTTTCTCGTTGTATATCGAATTTCGCAAAAGCTCTTTCACAAACTCCCTGTCTTCGTCGTCTTTAAACATAGGCAGAAGCGGCTGACTGTCGCCGCTGTTTTCGTCAAATTGTTTTATCGTCTTGAGGATAAAGCTCATGATTGTTTCGGAATCGTCATTCCAATAAATAGAAATTTCTTCGAGCTCTTTGCCCAGTATTTCGCTTTCCGAAAGTGTTTTTTTGAAAATCATGCGCCACACTTCTTTATCGTTCTGGTAAGAGTCTTTTTCGTTTTGCATGTATTGCGAATATATTTCGGAAGCGGTTATGGCATCGTACAACTCTTTGATCAACTCATTGTGTTGCTCCCATGATATTTTTTGCCTTTCGGTGTATGCCAGCAACTCCTTATTGGCTGTCAGCTGGACGGCAAACCGGTTTTCTACAAAACGGGTGCTTGGGTTCTTGTCTTCAACGCTTGCTGTCAGCATTTGTTTCTTTTTGTTCATGCGTTCTTCTGCGTATGAAGTCAGACGGACAATTAAAAGTAATAGGTAAAAGTAGAGATCGTATGCTTTTTCAATACTGAAAAATAACTCCTTTTCTGCTTTTTCAACACTTTGCATGTCGCTCTTGTAGTAAGCGTACAGAATTTGGACGATTTTAATCCGGAGAAGGATACGGTTAATCATTTAATCAACTTCAAAATTTCGGACAAAATTAACCTTTTTCTTTAGAAAAAACACGAAAGATGTGAAAAAATAGGGAAAATTCACCATTTCCTTAAAATTAGAGGGATAAAAATTTTGATTATTAAAATAAATTTTACATTTTTGGTATGAAATATTTTGCGTGAGCTAATAAAGGGAGGCAGGATTATGGAAGAGGAGAAAAGAAAATATGGCAAAGACAAGAGGGATCAGGAAATTGTATATTCGAAAGCAATTAAAGCTGGTAAAAGGATTTATTATCTTGATGTGAAGAAAAATAGAAAGGATGATTTGTTTTTAGCTATTACCGAGAGTAAGAAAAAGGTTATGGGCGATGATATTTCTTTTGAGAAACATAAAATCTTTTTGTACCGGGAAGATTTTGCCAGATTTAAGGAGGGGATAGAGCATGTGATTGATTTTATCGACAAAAATACCGGTAGTGAGATTTCCGATTCCATGATAATCGAGAATCAGGATGAAACACTGGGCGAGGAGTTTGAGATTGATTTTGAATGAGGTAGACTCTGATCTGACAGGCAATGTCGTTCAATTAAGGCTGAAAGCCTTTTAGCAATAGCGTAGGGCATCGCCCTGCGTAACGGATTTGCACCGTCTCATTAAGCCCTGAAAGGGCGTGAGCAATATAATGTGATTGCTTACGCCCTTTCAGGGCTTAGGCTTTATTCATTCCCAAATCGTAGGGCGATGCCCTACGCTATTGCTAAAAGGCTTTCAGCCTTAATTGAACGACATTGCCTGTTAGGTGGGTTAAGAATTAGCTTCTTGCTTTTTCCTTTATTTTTTTCAACTGGCGGATAAGAGCTTCTATTGCGTTATCAATAGCTTCCTCGAAGGTATCCGCTATTTTTGTTGCTACCAGTTCGTTATTTGGAATTCGTACTTTCATCAATACTTCCTTGTTATCGGGAGCTTCCGGTTTTATAACTTTTAATGATACGTCGACTGCCGTTATGTCGTCGGAATATTGTTCCAGTTTTGTAACTTTCTTTTGAATAAATCCTTCTAATTTCGCTGTTGCATCGAAATGAATCGCCTTAATTGTTACTTTCATCGTTTTGTCCTCCAAATTTTACGCTCGTGGATGAGCTTGTTTATAAATTTTTTGTAACTGTTCGAAAGTGGTATGTGTATACACTTCCGTTGCGGCAAGATTACTGTGTCCGAGAAGTTCTTTCACTACGTTCAATTCCGCCCCGTTGTTCAGCATGGCGGTGGCGAAAGTGTGCCGCAGTACGTGTGGACTTCTTTTCGACAGGGAACTTACCATCGTTATATACTTATTTACAACCCGGTAGACCAGCACGGGATATAGCTTTTCTCCGTCTTCTTTTATAAAGAGATTTTTGCATTGGCTTGAAACCGCTTCATTACGTACTTTCAAGTATTCCAGCACAGAATCTTTCAATTTGTCGCCAAAAGGCAAAAGACGTTGTTTGTTTCTTTTCCCCGTTATTATAACGGTTTTCCCGTTAAGGTCCATGTCCGTGTCTTTTATGCTTATCAGTTCGGATAACCGTATTCCCAATGTATAAAACATCTCTATCATCAACTTATCTCTCACACCTTCAAAGTCGTTTTCAAACAAGCCGTCATAGCTATCCAACAGATTTTCCATTTCATCTTCCTTCAAAAATTTAGGCAACTGTTTTTTGTTTTTAGGCGCCACGATTTTCTTTAAAGGATTATGAGAGGCAAGATTGTGTTGTTTTAAAAAACGATAGAATGATTTTAACGAGGAGAGTTTCCTGTTTACCGAACGTGCCGACGTGTCGTCTTCCATCAAAGATATAATCCATTCCCGTATAAGGGAGGCGTCTATTTTATCCGGCTCAAACGCGATCGACTTGCTTTCTACAAAATCACGAAACTGCAATAAATCAGTCTGGTAAGATACAAAAGTATGAGAAGAGTAACCCTTCTCATACTTTATATATTGTAAAAATTTGTCTATAAACATAAAAACGCAGATTACAAATAAGTACCTGCAACGAATTTATGCAAAAATTTTGTAGTTTGCAATAGAAAAGTAATATTTTATTTATTCTGCCGTACGTTGAAGATTTTGCACGTAGACGGCATGAATTTTTTGCTGGCGTTTTAGCACCGACGGTTTATCAAACTGCTGTCTGTTTCTCAACTCTTTAACGATACCTGTTTTTTCAAATTTTCTTTTAAATTTTTTCAAGGCTTTTTCAATGTTTTCGCCTTCTTTAATTGGAACTACAATCATATTTATTTTTTGTTTTTAAGAATTTTGCATAAAATTTGCGCGGCAAAAGTAGTTATTCTTTTTGGATTATCAAATTTAAAACGATAAAAAAAGGAACATGATAATTACTTTTTAAAATACTCTCCAATAATATACAGCGGCACATTTGTCATCCAACTTTCTTGGCTATAGTTTGACAAAGAGGTGCGAATGGCTGTTTTGGGTTGAAACTTTTCACAAAAAAGTCTAAAACTCCTTGCTTTAAGATTTTCTCCCGATTTTGCTTCAACAGGTATGATTTCATCATTTTCGTTTTGGATAATAAAATCAATTTCGTATTTACTGTTGTCGAACGAGAAATAATGAATTGCCAAGTCGTCATTCGGTAGAAGTTGCTGAAAAACAAATTGTTCGGTCATAGCGCCCTTAAATTCGGTAAAAATGGCGTTGCCATTGAGCAATGTTCTGGCATTGAGCTTTGCCATGGCGCCAAGCAATCCGGTGTCGTTATGATACAACTTGAATGCCGAGAGTTCTTTATAGGCAACAAGCGGCAAAGCAGGCTTTGAAACGCTGTAAACCTTGTGTAGCAATCCCGAATCGACAAGCCACTGAATAGCCAGTTCAAAGTCTTTTGCCCGTGCTCCTTCTTTTATCACGCCGTAGATAAACTTTTTATTTTCTTTTGCCAATTGTGCGGGAATGCTTTCCCAAACCATATTGATACGCGGCAAAATTTCTTTGGGTGCGTATTTTGAAAAATCACTTTCGTAGGATTTTAATATTTTATTTTGCAACTGACGTGCCACATTCCAATCTCTGTATTGCGAAAAATGCGCCACAACTTCGGGCATACCACCGATATAAAAATAGTACTTTAAAAATTCCTTAAACTTTTCAGAAAAAGAAGGCAAAGCGTCCCAAAGTTTTTCGTCTAAAATTCTCGCCAAACCGATTTCGCCTATTGCAAACAGAAATTCGTAGAATGACATCGGGTAAAGTTGCAAAAAATCTACCTTTCCCACAGGAAACGATTCATCGGGGTGTATATTTACACCCAAAAGTGAACCTGCTGCAATAATTTGATATTCAGGTGCATTTTCGCAAAAATATTTCAACGAAGTAATGCCTCGCGGTGCGGCTTGGATTTCGTCCAAAACAATTAAAGTGTCTTCGGGCGTAATTTTAAGGTTTGAATAAAGTTCAAAATTGGTAATCAGGCGTTTGGTATTCAAATCGGGCAAAAATGTTTCGCGCAACTCTTGTGAAGTTTCAAAATTGATATAGACCATTTGCCTGTATTCGGTTTTTCCGAATTCCTGAATAAGCCAAGTTTTTCCTACCTGTCTGGCACCTAAAAATACGAGCGGTTTTTTGTTTTTATTTAATTTCCACTCTATCAGTTTTTTAATGTTTGTTCTATACACTTTTCTCCCGATATTACGTTAGTATTTTTACACTTTTCTCCCGAAAAACACACTGCAAAAATACACTTTTCTCCCGAAAAAGCACAATGATTTTACATTTTTCTCTCAATAATTATTCCCTGCTGATAAAAAAGCCCCGTTAGGGGCGAAATATTGGTAGAAGAGAATATCCCACCCACCCCAAGCCCCGTTAGGGGCGGAATATAAAACATATTTCGTTCCTAACGGAACTTAGAACGGAGGGGAAAACCTGTTTTCTACCAATATTACGCCTCTAACGAGGCTAAAAGACAAAAAAAATCAATGCTTGATTCGCATAAATAATTCAAACAGCTTCTTATAATTCGGCGAAAGATAAATTTTTAATTCGTTGAAATTCAGAAAGGTCGATTATTCTATTATAAAAACTTCATAGCTAAATCGTTTTGTTACCACCGTAACTGTTATGGTGGCAACAAAACAATTAATTTTTTGATACACTATGAATAAGAGGTAGACTAAATTGTTCCAATATCCAATTTAAAAGTTTGTGAAGACTAAAAACCTCCTGTATAATATGTAAAAGTATCCGGACATTTTTTATCTGCTCTGAATTTTGGGTCTCTTTCGCGTGATTTTATTGTTGGATACAGGCGATAAATTAATGCTAATTCGACGGTGCCGCCCCAATTCGAAAATTGAGCGATTGTAGAAACATTTTGTTCGTATGTAAACGCAACTTTTATTTTTCTTTTATATTCATATTCGGCTAATATTCCCCAGTCGTGGAGTGTATGCCATTCCCGTTTGTTCCGTCCGAAAGGACCTACGGCTACTACATTTTCATCTGTAAGATACCAATGAAATTTTCCAAAATATTCCATTTGATAAATGTCCGATGTGAATTTTCCGATATTATTAGTGTTTTTAGTGTGTATTCCGGCTATTCCAAATGAAAAGTCACAATGTAATCCGCTGTGTTGGAAACGTTGGGAACGATCGGTTTTTAATTGTAGGTATACAATATTATTATTTGCAAAAGGTGTTGTGTTATTTTCACCCCAAACGGAGCGTATATTTTGCACGGATATTCCCAGAAGACCGTTCCATGCGCCATCTTTTCCAAACATTGTTTCAAAACCGATGTCAAAGTTTATTTTTTGCTGATTTTCTTCCGGATAGTATTCTATTGGCATCGTTTCGACCGTTTCTTCGGTAATGGCTTTTGACAGATCGTAATATAGCGCTTGATAGCGCAGGCTTAAACCTAAACCGGCTAACCAGAAATAGTCTCTGTAGTCAACTATGTCGAAAGAAAAAGCATACGTTGGTCCTATGTTTACACTTTTAGTGTAGCCAATCTCATCCAGGACGCCGTTTAATCCGACAAAACTACCGGTTTGCGAGTTTTTGTTATTGAAATACCAGGATACGTTAAACATTCCGGTTTGCGGCGCTCCTTCTATGCCAAACCATTGATTACGATAACTTAATCCTGCTTTCATAAAGGAAAAGTATTCATCAATGGAGGCTGGATTGATGAAATATGTATCTACCCAATAGTTGCTCATTCGAGTGTTCGATTGAGAAAACACTGATATGCAGGTAAGCAGACCAATATATAAAAGATGTATTTTTCTCATTTTATTTAACAATAGTTACAGTTACATATCCTTGTATTTTATGGAGGTTTCCATCCCCTTTTTCGTTCCATATAAAATAGAAATAAGTATCATTTCCAACAAATTTGCCTTTATATGTTCCATTCCAACCTGTGTTGTCTTTGTAGAGTAATACACCATTGCGGTTATATACTTCCATTCTCCAGCCTTTCATAAACCGGTTTTCGCCGTTAGTTACAAATTTTGTAGGCAGTTTATCCAATGTCAAATTAACCGGTATGATTATTTCGGTTGTTTCATAACATCCGTGAGGGTTTCTTACGGTCAGTGTGACCGTATATTTTGTATTTGCCGAGATCTCAAAAGTATGCGATATAGTAGGGTTGCCGCTGTCGGAATAACCGTCGCCAAAATCCCATTGATATTTTGAATAAGGAATATCTTCCGTACTAAATTCTATGGTTGGATTTTGATTTGTCGCTTCTTTTGGATTTGGATAAATATTATAGTTAAATGCAGGGGTATATTCGGCTATTACTTCTGCATATTCATAACATCCGTTTGGCGTAGTTCCTTTAACAAAATATTTTCCTTCTTCGAAGATTTGAAATGTTTCGCCTGTATGGTCATTATTTCCCCATACATAATGGTTTGCTCCGAATGCCTCAACAACAACAGTGTCGCCGGGGCAAAAATGCACCGGGTTAGGGAGGATCGAAACAACAGGGAAGTCTTCCACGAAAACCGTTTTTGTGAATGTGTAGTTTTGACAATTGCGGTCGTTTATGGTTAATGAAATGTTATAAGAACCGGGTTTGTCAAATGTGTGATTAATTGTGCGCGGATATGTCAAAAGAGTTTCACCATCTCCGAAATCCCATAAATAACTGTCGGCATAGTAAGAGTTGAATGCGTTAACATTGAATGAATAGATGCGCTCGTTACAATTAGCCGGTCTTACATCAATACCGTAGTCAGGTATTTCGACGGAAAGCGTTTGTTCAACATAGCAGCCTCTTGAGTCAGTCACTTTCAATCGAATAACATCGCTATGAGCTATTTCCATGTTTTTCCCTTCTGCTATTTTTTCGTCGTATTTGTCGTACCATTCATATTGATAAGGTATCATTCCGCCTGTTACATTTGCCGTGTTAGTTTGGATGCCAATCAAAGCATTACAGTCGAAATATAGTTCCGGCGTTATAGTTGGAATTATCGGTTGCGGTCTCCATACGGTCAATACGGTATCGATAGGGCAACCATGTGCATCGGTCACATTGATTGTATAAACGCCTTCCGGTATGTTTCTCAGATGTTGAGTAGTAACAACGGTATTGCCCCAAATGGCTCTATTGATCCATGCATATTGAAAATCAGGCGTTCCGCCGTCGGGCAAGATTACGATGCTGCCGCTATTTGGTTCGTTGCAATCCAACGCGTCTCTTATAGTTGCTGAAAGCGTCAGCGGCTCAGGATTTATGATAATGAATGTGTCTTTGAGTATACATCCTTTGCCGTCTTCAATTTCAACGGTATAAGTTCCGGCAGTTACTCTCTCTTTTATTGTCTGAGGGCTGATTACTCCATCCCATTTAATGGTAGTTGGCGCTGTTCCGCCTTCAAGGTTTAATTCGATTCTACCATCATTATGATTGTGGCAACCAATCTGTTTTATGACTGGCGACATCTCGAAGAGGTTGGCTTCAACGATTGTTACACTGACTGTATCTCTACAATTATCGTAGTCATATATAGCGATTTCGTATGTGCCGGGCGCTAACATATCATGTGACAGGCTTCGCATTTTGTCGTGTTGCCAGATAGCCTCATAAGGTGCTGTTCCGCCGGTTATTGTTACATCTACAATAGCGTCGTTGGCGCCGTAACAAGTAATAGGGGTGATAATCGTTCCGGCAACTAATTTGTCGGGTTGCGTGATGTCGAACACTGTGTCGGTTTTGCATATCTCGCCCCAAACGGTTATTTTGTATCTTCCTGCAGGTATGTTTTCTATGTTTTGTTGGGCGCTGCTGAAATTATTTCCTATACCCTCCCATTGGTAGATATAGCCGTTTGCCGGTCTGTCTTGAGTAACGGAAATTTCTATGGCTCCCGTGGTTTCGCCGAAACAGAGTATGTTCGTCTGACTAGTTACGTTTATTTCAGGCGATACATCTACCATTTCTATTTCGGCAATGTTGCTATAAACCGATACACAACTGTTTTCGCTGAAACTGATTTCGACGTAGTAATAATATTTTCCGATAGCGCTATAATCAGATGCCGGAGGGAGGTAAGCGGCTTGAGTGGCTCCCGGAATAAGAGTTCCGTCCGAATAGCTGTTTGTATCGCTTTTGTACCAACGGTATAAGGGAACGCCTGCTCCGCCGGTGTAGGCAATTCTCAGGGAGTCTATTTGTCCGCCAAGGCATAGTTGTTGAACGCTCATTGGTTGAGTTGATATGGTTGGCTGATCAATAACATTGACAGTTGTAACGCTTTCCGATGGCTGAACGCATTGGTTGGAGCTGCTGCTTGAAATACCGGTCAATGCGTAAACAAAAGTTCCTGTAGCATCCGTTTCGGCGAAAACGGTTGCAATACCATCGCTACCGGAAATAATTGTTTGCTCCGTTCCGTTGTTGATGGTGTAGGTAAAAGTGTAAGGAGCTTCTCCGTTTATTCCTGTGAATATTATCTCCGGTTTGTCGGAGGCGTTTATACAAACATCTTTTCCTCCGCTGATATTGCCTGTAGGGGAGGATTGCACGGTAATCGTGACTTCGAATGGCTTTCCTTCGCAACCGGTTGAACTTACAACAGGATATACCGTGTAGGTCAATTGGGCATCTTGTGTGGTTGTGTTTGTCAATTTTCCGTTGTTGACGGAACTTTGAGGCTCGCTTTGAGCGCTTCCGCCTGTAATTGCTCCGGCAGGGTTGCTTACGGGCGTACCCCAAATGTAAAAGGTTTCGTCAATGACTATGTTTCCTTCACCGTTTTGAGGAGTAATCTCAAAACCATTTTCATTACAAATGGTTTTTGTTTCGGGTTGGATGACAGGTATGGGGTCAACTATTACCGTCAGTGTGAAAAGTTCTCCCCAACATTCTCCTGTTCCATTTTCACTTTCTATTCCGGGTCTTATGTTGTATGTGGTTGTTTGTGGCGTATTTTCCGGATTATTAATTGTGCCGCTAATCTCTTTGGTACTAACTCCTTCCCACATATAGATGATGTTCGACGGAACAGTGAAACGTACAGGCTTGTAGGTGAACTGTTTTTCGCTGCAAGCGGTGATTGTCGTGTCTGCGATTTCCGGTCTTGGGCTAACGGTTATTGTGTATGTAAAATTGCTGCCCGGACACGTTTCTTCGCTTTGTGTCGTTGCTTTTGCTACATAGTCGATTGTGATGGGCGCATTCGTATTGTTAACCAATGTCTGAACCGGAATTGTATTTGTACCGGATGTTACTGCGCCGGTTATGCCTGCCGGTTCAATTGCCGTCCATTCAAATGTTACTCCGTCGGTCGTACTGCTTAGAGTAACTTCCTGAGTTTGATCTTTTGAACAAATCGTTTGAGGAGCGATAGAGAAGGTTATTTCCGGATCCGGATTAACGGTTATGGTAAATTCTTTTGGTTCGCCGGTACAGCCTGCCTCCGATTTGGGCGTAACGGTGATGGTCGCAGAAATAGGCGCTGTTTCATCGTTTTTTGCCTTAAAGGATATATCTCCCACACCGCTTGCCGGTAATCCGATATCAGGGTTGGAGTTTGTCCATTCGTAAATGACAGTTATGGTTGCTGTTGGTAAGGTAGAGAAGGCAATTTTTGTTGTATCTCCGTTACAGGATACCTCATCCTGAATATCATTGACATAAGGCGTTTCATTGATAATAACTGTTTTTGTTTCTGTTGTTGTTCCACATATATTGGTGGCTTCTGTGAGAATAGTTTTTTCTCCGGCTCTAAAATAACTTATGGAAGGGAAGCTATCGGTGGTGGAAAGCGGATCGGTGTCAATGTGTGAAGATAGAGCAGCATCTTCTGCGAAAGTCCATTTGAAGAAATACGCCGGACTGCCGCAACTGTCTATTGTTGCTGTTGGATTGAGATAGGTTGGAGGTATAAGCGCTTCACAAATATCATCTGCGTTTATGGTTATTTTAGGTTTGTCCATCACGCTGAGTTTTTGTGCGCCACTCTTTTTGGGACAGACGTCGGTTGATAATATGATGGAGTAGACACCCGGACTGTCAAACCGGATAGTTGGTTCTCTGCTTGTCAGGGAGTCGCCATTCATTAATGTGTAAGCAGGGATTGTTCCACAGTTTTCGGCAGTGTGATCAATTTCCCATTGATAGTTTGTTATGAATGAATTTATCAGGTTTCCTTCATCTGTTTCGTTGTTCAGTTTGACCTCTTCTGAGACGCATATTGTTTTCACCATGGAGAACGCCGGTAGTACATCTTCGACGTAAATAACAGTGTCTCTTTCGCTGATGCCGCAACGATTGCCGGTACGCATTGTTACAATGTGTTCTCCGGGTTGATTAAAAATAATGCAAAATTCTTTGGAGCCGGTAGTCCACATACCCACGTCTGGATTATTATAATCACTGCCTGGACTGCTGCCCGACACAGCCGTGTAATTGGATGGATAAAGAGAGCCATCTTTTTCATATTGGACTTTCCAAATAATCTTTGGTTCTCGATTACAGGTTGTGTTAGAAGATACAGACCCGTTATCAGGAGTATCTAATTTGCTAAAACAAACCGTATCTCCCTTGCATACTAAAGTAGTATCAACATTCAAATCGTTGTTGGGAGGGGAAGATACAAATATAGGATTAAAAATACTGTTAGCCGAAGTACAAGGATTTGTTGCTGTAAAAACCATTTCAAAACAATTATTGCAATAAGGTGGAAGATTATAATCACACGATGTTTCTGTGTAACTATGTCTTATTTCACGTGGTAATTCTCCTAAATTCGCATAATAGGCATAAAATCCGTCATTGCTTCTAATAGTAAAAGAAGTACCCGTGGGAGTATTCCTGGTAAATACGCTATCCGAAATAATAAATACTACCTCTTCGTTCACACATATCTCTCCGGAACTGAGATTATTTGCTCCGATTACAGCCTGACCGCCGATATATACTCCGAAAGTTTTTGTAACGGTTTCGCAACCTGAAGTGTTTCCTGTGTGTGTGATCGTATAAGAAAACTCATGATAACCTTGTGAAAAAGTATGATCTAAACCTGAACCGGGCCACGAAGGACCATCTAAAAAAACAGTTCCATCCATCCCTGTAATATTATACCATTCAATATTGCCGCTACTACCGTCAATAAATGTTATAGGTACGTTTTCTGCTGTACCGCAATATCTAAATACACCTTCTTCATTTTTACCTATACCCAAAGTATTTGTTCCAAGTGCAATTTGTGGGGAATTAAGAATTACAATCTCTTGAGATATATCAGTCAGAAAAACTGTTGTTATATCGCGACTTTCTACGCTTATTATCTCATAAATAAAATTTCCGGAATTATCTGTGTTTATATTCAGTACAAGTTTTCCGGTATTATCGGAATAAACAGTTTGTTCGACGCCGTTATTTATTTTGTAAGTAAATTTATACGGAGCAATTCCACCCTCTCCCTGAAAAGTCATTTGGGCAGAAGAATATTGACATATCGTATCATTTTCAACAGATATTGTAGCCGTAAGTTGTGCTTGCACATTGCACAAAAAGAATAAGAAACATGATAACAAGATTAGTTTACATCCGGTTCGTCTGTTTATTCCGGCAAGTTTTTGCAGTTTAAATTTCGTTCCCATAATTTTTTGTTTTTATATTATTAACCCTATATTATTACCCTGTTGTATATTAAAGTGAATGTCATGAAATAGTTTGTTTTATTTTATTGTTTTATTTGCTTAAAATCAGCATTTTATGTTTTTCTGAATAATTTAAACTATTTGATGATGTGTGCTTATTACCCTATTTGTTAATTTTAAAAACGCCTTGTTTATGCGAATTAATTTTAATATTTTGTAAAAGTAGGTTTTTTTTTAATAAATACAAATTTTTTCACATAAAATATCTTTTTTCTGCAATTTTTAAGTATTGCTTGAAAAAACAAAACATCTTGTACAGGCGAAAACGAAAGTTTTAGCGACCTTATTACAAGATGTTTTTGTTTTTTGTTATTTTTACTGCTTTTAAAAATAATTTTCCACAGCAAATTTAAATTGACTTATAAAAATTTGTTTGAATGCTGAGATATTATTCTGTTCGTAAAACAAGAGCATCGCTTTTTTGTAATCAACAGTATCAACGGTGCGAAACGAAACAGGACAATGATTATTGGCAATTAAAAGCGCATTTGCCGTAATTCTTGCTACGCGCTTGTTGCCGTCTGAAAATGCTTGAATGTATGAAAGTAACACCAAAGCAAACAACGCCTTTTCAAAAATATTTTCACAACTGTTTATTAAATCGCAGGTTTGTTGTAATGCCTCTCGTATCTGAAATTCATTGTCGAGGGGACGGTAATTTGTGCCTGTTATGCCCACTCGTCGCGTTCGGATGTTTCTATTAACGCCTAATTCTTTTATCAAAATGCTATGCAATTCTTCAATTTTTGCAATGTTCAACGAAAGAAAATAATCGGGATTTGCAACGACAAAATCAATCGCATCTTTGTGATTTAAAAGCATAATTGCCTCGTCTTTTGTTTTTCCTGCTGCCGTTTGTTTGTCTTTCAAAAGGCGTTCTGTTTCGAGTAACGAATAGGTATTTCCCTCTATTTGCGAAGATTTCCAACTCAAATCAATCGCCAAACGTTCCATATCTTTCTTGTACTCAAAATCAGAAAGTTGAGCGATGTTCTCAGAAAATTTATTTTGCAAATGGTTCAATAAAATCAACTCTTCGGCAGTAAAAAGCAGCACATTTTGCAATGTTTCGGGAATAAGCGAAAAATTGTAGCTTGTCAAAATTTCCCTTTCGTCTATTTCTTTACTATAATATTCGTCTAAATTTATTGGATAAAAAAGACTAAAAGTCGGCGAAAGAGCATAACGGCTATTTTTTGCATTTCCCTGCTGTGTAATGTGATTTTCGTTTAATAGCTTTGATAAACAGCGTTTTATGGTTGCATAACTGACAACAGAATTTACTCCCTCAAAAATTTCTTTTGAAGACGAATTGGTGTTTTTTTTCAGATAACTCAATATCAATTCCTGTGTTTCCATTTCCTTTTAGGATTTTTTCGGCTCACAAAGGTAGCGATTTTTGTGTAAAAATGTGCTTTTTTGAGCCGAATGTTGTTTGTTTTTGAGCCGAATGTTGGCAAATAACGGCATACAGAGAATCAAATTGAAAAATTAATTGTAGCTTTGTACGTAGAAAAACAAAACATCTTGTACAGGCGAAAACGAGAGTTTTAGCGACCTTATTACAAGATGTTTTTATTTTTTACTATATCTACCTTGACTGTTTTAAAATTTCTAATAATTTTTTTATTGTCTGTTGGTCTCAAAGTAAAAGCAAGTACATTTACAAAGCGGAGCTTTGTTTTTAGCCCGACAAAGGCAGAGGTGTCTGTTGCACAACTAAGCAAAGTTAACGAATAATTTGGGTACCTGCATTATAATATGTAAATTTAAAGCGTAACAAAGTAACGAACACAGATGCAAGGCAGGAAAGACTATCAAGA
>Ga0123354_10002220_pt1 | contig 25272 bp, 25 predicted proteins | sample TergutLab28metaG_2_FD_97872 | JGI IMG/M metagenome (GOLD analysis project Ga0123354, IMG submission 97872) | Labiotermes labralis P4 segment gut microbial communities from Petit-Saut dam, French Guiana - Lab288 P4 | ecosystem: Host-associated > Arthropoda: Insects > Digestive system > Gut ...
ACACCCCACCCCCCCCCACCTCCAAAAAAAAAACCCCCCCCCCCCCCCCCCCCCCCCCAAAAAAAAAAAAAAACTGCAATAAGAAGATTGAAGCTATGGAGAAGAAACATAATACTTACAAGCCATCAGCTCTGCCACCAAACAGAAGGGCAGACAGCTCTGTTATTATATTAAAATACAAGTGTTCTGACATGTTTAATACAAGCAAGGAACATTTCACACTTTGACTCAATTAAGTGTAAAGAATAGTTTAAAAAATATAATTTAAGCAGGTGGAATGGAACAAACCATAACATCGAAGTGGGGTCTCATTTCCCTAATAAATCTGTGTGCTCCTGCGGCAATGTTCTCTGGTGTAGCTGTATCACCTTGCAACACACGCTGGCTAACAAACTCCCTCAACTGTGGGCGTATATGGTTCAATGTACCCACATGCCCAAAACACTGAGCAATAAGATCCTGGAATGTTAAACTTCTTGCCTGAAACATATAGAAGTTATCCTCTCACAAGAATATGTAAACACAAAAAATCCAATGCTAGTGTCTACTTCAGTCAATCTAACTGGTCTTAACGCCACACGCTGAACTGAAATGAACTTTCAGTCACATCTGATACTGCAATGCCGACTTACCAATGTCATAGCTAAATCAGCAAAAATGGACTCCCCTTCTGTGTAAGAATGGTCAGGAAGAGACTGCAGCAAGTCAGCCAAGGTTGGACCTGAGCCTTGCATAAAAAATCCTCCTCCAAGGCCACCAGGCAAGCTCTGATAAATAGGTCACTACATATTAGGAACCAGAAGTTAAAAAAAAAAAATACAATTGGAAATGCAAAAATTACAATACCACCGCACACCTCAACAACGCAAAGGGCAAACAAACCTCACATCTACTTTTGTACATCAGGTGTTCAGTTAAATTTTGCATTTGATATTTTACACAGTGAAATCTGAATTTTAAGTTTCTGAGGTGACCATTTAAAATAAATGCTAAATCATGGACAAGGTAAAATCACAGAAATGAAAACTGACATATGTAGTGAAATTATATACAGGCATACCGAGCAGAATGTCTGCTCTGTTAATGTTTTCCTGGTAGAATGCCCCTTGGTTTTTAATATCCAAACTTCACAGACTGTACATATCTCAAAATACAATGTTTTCTGACCAATGTTTAATGGAAATGAGCACAAGGAATTTGTTCTTCCTGGACAAACTGTGAATCAACAATTTTACTTGAAGTTGTTGCAAAGATTACACGTTAGTGTACAGAAAAAATGACCAGAAATGTGGAGCAGCGGTGACTGGTTCCTTCACCACAATGATGCCCCTGCCCACACAGCCTTCAGTGTGCAGCAGTTTTTGGCAAAAAACATGACAGTTATCCCTCATCCTCCCTATTCACCCGAACTTCCGCCATGCAACTCTTTCCTGTTCCCTCTTATGAAAGGCCAGATGAAAGGGAAATGTTTTGCTGATGTCAGCGAAGTGAAAAACACTGGAGGTCTTGAACAACAGCAGCACGGAAGAGTTCCAGAAATGTTTTTTAGCAGTGGGAAAAACATTGGTAAAAGTGTATTGAGTCAAAAGGAGAGTACTATGAGGGAGATTAGAGTTGTAATAGTATAAAACCTAATAAACCATTTTAAAAAAATAATTCCTGTTATTTTTGGGTCCCCCCTTGTATAATCACTTAGAGTGTTCTCTTAAAAATGTCTTGCATTCAACCCATCTGCAAGCGTTCACTTGCACACCAAACTTTTAGCAGTTTCCGGCACACAGAGGCCTGCCTGGACATCTTACAACTTGCACATTATGATGAATGACTAGACATTTGTTTCAAATAGAATACACATAATATTCATACACCATGAACTAAATTCTGACTTTTGGCCAGGTTTTTGACACATTCTGGCCCACTGTGCAGTGTATTACAAATGCAATCTAGTTCATTTTTTCCATATGTCTATTAATTTAAATAGCTGCTTCTTCACTTTCTGCTGAACCCCATACACCTTGTTCTCAGTACTACTGATGACAGCCATCATGTTATTGTTGACATCAAACCTCATGTGACAGTTGCTTGCAGTGTTGATGAGCTCCAGTGCAGACAAAAATTGTTGCTAGAGGCTCAATTTTCCATCATTATCTTCCTCCTCAGGCACATCAGGTGTAAACTTTTCATCCATCATTGGTTCTGAGGTTTACGTCCCAATCTACAATGCCACTATCACTAGAGACATATTCCTCAAATGACACACCTGTTTTCAACTGACCCCATTCACCTTGCTGAATAAGTTCTGTTGCTAAGTCACCATCATACATTTCATTTAAGTTAAATCTGTAGTTTTGAGAACAGTTCACTATTGTCGTATGTGTGGCATAGCACCCAGATACTGCAATGAAAAGTACCACATCCGAACATTTACCTTCATGAGTTCTGCTGCACCATAAAGCAATTGGTGATCAATCAAAGAAATAACTGTTCCTACAAGCTGCTTGCAGCAATAATGTTTGAACGTCCAGATTATTTCCTGGTCCAGAAGCTGGAAAACGATGTGCCATTTGGGGGTAAAAACACTATCTTCCATTCTTTAGGTAACTCTGATCTTGGGGATAAGTAGCCTACTGATCCATAAAAAGTAAGATATTCCATTTTGGGAACTTATTTTGGCATCTAATGCCCTCAGTAAAAAACAGCAGACCTAACCCATGCTGTTCTATTGGCTATGTATTTTGTGGGCTACTTTTTGACATTTTTAAAGCAACAAGGCTCTTTTACTCTCCCCAGTAATTAATGGTGGGAGTCAGTCAGTCTGATCAGCACTGCAAGCTAACAGGACTGCTATCCTCTCCTCATAATTCTTTAAGTCTTCAAATTGTATAAAGTAATACTGGAAAAGTACATGAACAGTTCTACTTCCCACACACCAGAGGGTGTCACATGAAATAAATAATTTCATGTACAATGACTAACATACCATATCTATGATATAAATGGTGCACTGATTAGAAGAGTCTCTCCAGCCTGAAATTAAGGAGTTAATTTTAAAACTGTTATTCTAAAACGGTTACTCTATAGGGATACAAAAGAGGGAAAATGAACCTCACTACCCTGAACCCAAAACTGCAACTATTATATCACTGCTACTATGTGTAAGAGATCTCACCCCAGAGGTTCCTTGGCCAGTTATCATGTTCATCAGAGTCAGGAATGCAATACCAGGAGGCTGATGTGCTGGCCCAGAACCACCAGCAGACGCAGAACCAGTAGGAGTTGACTGCCTATTGGCAGACATGGGTGCTGCAGCTGAAGGTGGTGGTGGTGGTGGTGGCGGGGGTGGCGGTGGTGGTGGAGGAGGGGGTGGTGGTGGTGGGACCTGGAAAGAAAATGAACCCATGCCCATGCCAGGGTGTCCACCACGCATATTGCCAATGATGTTTGAGATGAAGTTGAAAATGTTGCCAACATGTGGCTGTGGCTGGGAGTGTGACTGGGGTGGGGGTCGTGGCTGGGCCGTTGGTGTTGGCTGCTGGGGATGGTTACTGCTATCTTGTGATGGCTGTGACTCTTGTTGCGACTGCCCTGCTGTTGCTGTTGCTGTTGCTGCTGCTTGTTCTGACACCTGAACCTCAACAACAGATTCTGAACTTGCAGTGCCAGCTGACTGCTGCTGCGCCTGCTGAGCAAGTCTCTGCCTACGCCTGAATGTCCGTACATGGTGCGAGTTGCACGGTAAGAAGAAATCAAAGTTGGTTGAACTAAAACCTGCAGACAAATCAAACATGTCACAATATTAAGCCATAATGACAGTGTCATCAGCACAGAAGTTAGCACTGTAAAGCTGGCATATATTTCATGACATACCAATGATTATGAATAGATTAAATTTCCTTCCAGTGACTGCTGATCCATTATCCTTCATCCTGTAATTTCCAACCACTAACAATGAGACTGGACATTATACAGCAGTTTGCCATTACACCTCTCCTGCACCTCAGAAAGATGAAAAATTAACGACCAGTTTTTAAACTAACAACTGAAAAATTCTACTTCAGAATTCTTTTCTATTATAGACAACTGCATCCAAATACAGACTATAATTTAATGTACTGCTGTACTTATGAAGAATTTTAAAGGACATACTGAATACAGTAGAACATCATTTGTATGTGCTGGTACAAATACAAATCAAACTCTCACTCAGACACCAGCACGAGTTGTCAGTGCCTTACAGAACACATGCATGTCCCAATTGTAGTAGACTGAGCAAATATGTACAAAAGTTGCAAAACATTACAAAACATTATGCACCTTGCACAGCAGCTGGTGCAAGATGAACGTGTGGACGTGAAGTGGAACGTGTCTGTGTTGAAGTTGTTGGATGTGTTGCTGTGTTGCCACGGGCCTGACTGTTTTGACCTCCCAAGCCAGGAACTGCTTGAGTGGTTCCACTAGTGCTGGCTGCATTACCGGTTCGACCAATCACATGTCCTGCTACAGCCTGCATTAAATTCTGTATGAACTCTGGTGGGGGCGGTGAACCCCAGGGAAAGTCACCACCCATAACTGTAAAATGTGAACATAGCATGACGTTTCCGTGGAACACTGTGAACATCTATTCCATCAATACACTCATTTTTATAATTTGTCACTACAGACAGAATAACTGAAACATTTTACTACCTCTTGCTAAACGATGATTAAATAGTAGCAAACCATGGACCAAAAAATAACAAAGAATATAGAGTTATCAGCTGACGTGCTTTCCAAGACAAAGACAGCAATGGCAGAAAATTTATCCAATATGTGACATTATACAGTATTAGTGAAGAATGTAGAATTAACATATTGGAAGAAATGAGCCTCAGAAGGATCCACAAAACACTGTCCAGTGTCAAGCCAGATACACAAGGTGCTTAGCAAGCAACCCCCTCCTTCAAAAAAAATCTGTTTGACATTTGAAGTTCCGATAGTAATGTTGTGGAGAGTGAATAAAGCCTTCTTTGATGTGATGCCGTGTCTCTGAGCAAGTGCTTATCAACATTTCAAAGGAACAGTGTCTTCATCTTCAGGATCTGATGGCCCAAGACAAATAGCCATGCAGGAAGATAGGGTGTGTTATGTACATGTGAGTAAAGAAAGAATAAGTCAGTGGGGCTGGTGGTGATATGTACTGGGCACTGTCTAGATGTGACTGCTACACCTCCAGTGGATTGCTACCCACTGTCCTTTCTCCACGCACACACATGTGCAAAACCTGATGACAAAGGCACTGCCATTGTATGAAGCATGGGATAATACTTACCCAGCAAAACAGTGTCACATTCCAGAAGACTTGAATCTTCAATATGTTTCAGAACATCTCTAATAAACTGTCTAGGTGTGCTACCAGAAAAATACGGATGAGGCATATCTACAACAAATCATGACCACATCCCTCCAAATCCCTACATATGGCTACATGCTCTTTGGTTATTTTAATTATGATCATATCCATAAACATCAAAACTAAGAAACATAATTTTGAAGTCAGATATCCTGTTGTGCTATCATATAGTTATCATGTAAGCAATAATCATATGATAGCATGTTGCACTAAATGATATATACATAGTTGTGTTCACTGTTCATTTACAAAATAATTAAGAAATAAAAGGCTGGCTAAAAATATCACAAAATGCAAAATTGCAGAATTCCTTTAATATGGCACCCACAGATTCAGATTATCAAATATTCTGGCTTATGAGACACTAACCATACTGACTGAAGTTCTTATAGTTTTTTTTTTGGTTACTGCTCTTGTACTTGTGCTGTACAAATTATCAGAGGAGCATTTCATTTTGACATATCCTTCACCTGCTGGTTCTTTAAAATCTCACAGGGAGCCTTGAGATGATGTGCACCTGTAAGTCACTTTCATTTCATCATGCAAAGACTTAGTTTTTAAAATTATAGGACCATTCACGGGTTTTCCTTCACAACACATTGCTGTAAACTTATTTATGCACCTTGTTCAACTGTGCTAATTTCAATGCTTTCCATGTACATCACCTGAAAAGGTCCTTTATACTTTCACTTGATGCCATAAGCAATCATAATGGGTCTTTCTGTTTATTTATCATCACAGAGAGTTGACAATCCCATGTTGTATGAAGTTGTAACCTCTCTTCATCTTTCACCAATTTCAAGCCTCATCATTACTTCAAGTTTACTGTAATTTATACCAATGCACAAAATGGAAAAAGTGAAATTAATACTTCAAGTTTCTGAACAACCGTTAAAGTTATGTGTCCCCTCTTGCCTACAGTACCTTGTTTACTCATCTCTGGGTCTTTTGAAGCCCTTGTAATAGCTCAATGGTGTCAAAGAGGTCCAGACAACACAAGATAAAGTCACAGAATCAGCATACGCAATGAAAGTTACAGATGGAAAAGCTTCCACTCTTCGACTACTTTCCTCAAGAGTCAGATTAAAGGGCTTCTACTGTACTGGGATTTCATATTACTCCCAACACAGTATACTTTTGACACTGACTATGGCAACCCTTCTTCATCATGGTCAAGCAGAATGACTGAAAACACATAGAAGGCTCACCTGAACTTTATTCACTTTGGGTTTAAAGAGTATTTTGTACTACAACAAATCACATCAGCTATGGAAGGCAATTCCTTTCGATTCTTTTCAAATGACATCTTGAAATGGTGGCTGATACACAGCAGTTAACTTAATGAGAAATGGACCTTTGATGCATACAGTATTGGCTGAACACAACTTTAACAAACATTTTCAACAAATCAGAATCATACCATGATGAATGTTATCTTCCTATCATATTTCTACTTTCACAGTGCCAAGAAACCAGATACCTTGATTCAGGCTGTTTGGTGTTTTCCACAATCCCTCCAGCCAAATGCCAAGACAGCACCTTACATTAGGTGACTGCTTCCTACAACAATGCAGTGAATAGCTTAAACTAGGTGCCTGATTCCTCTACATGTCACAACAGTGAGAACTTTAAATTAGGTGAGAGCTTCCTACCACAAGTCACAGCTCAGTAAATACCCTGAATTAGGTGAATGCTCCTACCACATGTCTCAGTTCAGTCAATTTTGTGAATGTTGCCTACCACATGTTATATAATCTTTGCTACCGGCAATGCAGTCAAAGGGATCATGAATGAATTACAGTAGGTAAAAAAACCACAAAACTACTGTATTTTCACCTTCCATTATCACACACAACTGGAATTGTCTGCTACTTGCAGTACTTACCATTGGTATCTAATCCTCCTGATGTTCCACCAGTATTCCCATTGGTGACTACTGTTGCTTCCAGGGAATCAATGGTGATGCTACCTGGACCAACTTCCATAAAAAACTCCACATTACCTGGAGTAATGTTAAATGTGGGCTGAGGAACAAAGCCTTGATCTGAATTCTGGGCTGCAGAAACATGAAAAATATTGCAGTTACTAACTAAGCCTTAATGAATACAATGAGGCTACTCAAGAGTGATTCCAAGTTTAACTACATTGTTAGGCACATTTGCAAAATTGTGAAAAGTGACTATCAGTTTGTCATGTCTGTTTGTCCATCCGTATGGAACTCAGGTGCATTTGCATGAAATTTTATATTTGAGTATTTTTAAAAAATCTGTTGAGAAAATTGAAGTTTCACTAAAATATTGCAAGAATGGGTACTTTACATGAAGATCATTACACATGTATAATAATATCTCACTCAGTTCTTCTTTGAATGAGAAATTTTTCAGACAAAATTTGTACAGAAAATCAAAACACACAATTTATGTTCAATAATTTTTTTGAAATAATGCCTTTATGGGATAATGTGGAAAAATATAGTAGAACTGGGCAGGCCACAGATGACAATATGGTGCATATACATTGCATGCTGGGCACCTCAGGCTACAAACTCACACTCAGAATATATAATACTTATTGTTTTCCCACTGTAACAATGGATGCACGAACGTACCTCACTGTTACGTTAAATGTACATTGCCTGTACTGTTTGAACTACAGAGGTAATATGACAATGATGACCATTACAATAATATGTGAGAGATGAATTGGAAGGTACAGGAAGAGTTATTTCAAAATACAGCAAAAGTCTGTCATAAGAGCAAGCACTAGCATGAAAAACTATTGTTAAAGTGAACTCACTACAGCCAGATTTGTGTTGGGCAACATAAACATTGCATCCAGCATCAAATAGGTTACTTTTATGACCATCTCATTACAAGTGAAAATGTAAGATTCTATAAAGGAATTATAAGCTACTGAGCAAGAATAAACTTGTGAGAGGATCTTTGTTGATTAGCATATCATTTGTCAATTTCAAAAACATCATACAATGTTACAGCTCATGGACAAGCATACAACGTCCAGATAGTGGCCAGCACAGGCAACACTACTATGGTCTTCGATGAGAAACAAAGTTTTGAATGTGCAAGTGGAAAAATAAAGGATGAAATACTTCTCTGCATGCCTGCCCTCAGAGACGATGGATGAAAATTTTAGAATTGTAGCCAGTCCAGCAATTTGAACTGACCCAGCCCATGCAAAAGTCTGTTGTATGTGCCACCAAGCATAACGCAAACTCAAAACTCTGCGCGACCTGATCTGACCTACACCTCAGTATTATTCATTCAACCTGGCACAATACAAACACAAATACTATCCCTGCTACCCAGGCATCATGGCTGTGCAGATCTCTAGTAGCAACTATGAAAATCCTTGAGAGAATTAAGTAGATGAGATGTTCTTCTATGAACATGAACGAACCCACTCCTCAAGCTCATGTAGAAAGCATTCAGTGAACAAATCCTCTGTTCACATTTAATTTACATCCAGCATGAACATCCTTTCAGTGTCTTTCATCCCATGCTATGCAGGAACAAAATCAAGTCAACAATTTCACTGCTTTACCTGCTTTAGCACTCCCACGCTACGAGCCTGATTACACTACAATTTCTTATGCTGCTTGCATTGCTGGCAGGTACACAAAGTACCTGTATGGCAATTCTTGATGGCCACTGAAATTATTCATGGTTTTTCTACCAGTAAAGAAGTATCTGAAGTTCAACACGACTGGGATCTGTGTGCATCTACTTCTTGATTTTACTTTCTGCACTTGCACTGCATCTTCCAACACAGTGAAATACAAAAATCTTTGGCTTCTTTCTTATATGTTGGTCACTGACACACTTTTCACACAATAACTGCCTGATGTAAACGCATTCAGCTCCAATTCTTTGTCACATTACACTTCTCTATTACCTTTTGCAGGTCATCCTTAGTTTCTCCTTCTTCTATGTCTTTGGCTGAAAACATTCTTAACTGACACACAACTGGCCATGCAAATGAAGCAAAACTGTCAAATTTGTGTGTTACAACTTTTTCATTTAGAATCATGTTACAATTTTTTTTTTAAATGCCATCAGCTCATGGATATCCAACACCAACAGACTCAGATAATCCAGTAAGTTAAAACCCTGAGGTCTTCACTTACCTGGTTAAGTTACACAGTGCAGTTGGGCAATTTGTCACAGACATCCTATAACTCAACTACAGTGTGCAGAAAAGCTTAAAATCTTGGAAGTATAAATATGATTGGGACAGCATAGAAGTGTAGCCTTTGTATCAACTTCATGTTACATTGAAGTTTCTCGAAATGGTGTAAAAGAACACACCAGTATCTCTTAAGAGTCCCATGCTGAACATGGGCCAACATTACATCTTCTTGTCAACATTCTAATACAATATTTTCCACATACTTTGTAACTAACATCAAAATATTCATACACATATAATGTGCTGTGGCAATATGATTTGCATTTGTGATCACAGTGGCTTCTACCACACCAGATGTTCCACGTATGTCATGTCTTTAACCTTAAGTGTTAGTTAATATGTGGCAAGTTTGTTTCCAGGACTTGGACATGGAGTGAAAGACAGCAAAAGGTAGCAATAAGCCTATTTATAAATCGATCTACTAAAATAAAAGAATTTCACTTCACTTTTCAACTGCCATCTTCAGTAAGGTAAGGTAATGTACAGGAGAAATTCACCCTAGAACAGGCCACGAAGGCCTAGAGGGGGAGCAAGGGTATAGCTCTACTCTTTCCTTAACCTCAGCACCAGATGGAGGTGGGTGGATAATGCCACAACCCGGCCACTTTACATGCAGTAATGGCCTGGTACAGGAGGCTAGGTGGGAACCAGGGGTGGTCTGGATGGGTAGGGAAAATCTCGCCCCCACTAGGATTCAATCCCCAGACCATCCAGCCCATAGCAAGTCACTATAACAACTACACTATCTCAGCCCACCTTCCAACCTCAGCATAAACTGAAATTGCAAAACAAGCAAATACACGCACATTCATACATGTAAATAAAATATTTTCCATGGTCAACACGGACACTTGCTGCATAAAAATAAAACAGCATTTTGTTACTGCTCTCTACATGTTTCATTTTCAATTATCTATGTTAACATACCTTTCTACATTTCTGAAGTCACTAACAAAGTAAATCACAGAATTATCAGTGTTACTATTTGCTTCCTTTTTAACTACGTCAGTTCCGATATTTCTGTCTTTATACACTATACAGGTGTAACTCAACAAAATTAGAAAAGAAAAGGAAGGGGGAAAGAAAGAAAGAAAGGTAAAATACACATGTTGGAAATTCTAATAATTTCAAAAGGTAATAAAGTAGATAAATGCAACTATGAATAAACGAAACATGTAGTTTCCATTGATATTTAGTATTTTATGGTCTGACAGTATAGAATTAATACTGAAAATGTTGCTAATGACAATAATGTTTTTGTTGTTATAATTATAAAGCACTGACTGCTGAACACAGTCAAAACTCCAACAAACAGACATCTGACAGGTGACAAACAGCCAACTAAATACAAACCACACTCACTCGAATGCAAGACAATGTTCTTCCTTTAAATTTGGTGTTTAAATATGTAAAGTTGTCTTGAATTTGTACATGACACACTGAACCAGACAGCTTAAAAGTGGATTACTCTGAACTGGCACATGCCAAGCCAATCCAAGACCTGCATCACCCAAGTGTAGACAAAAGAGAGCACAGAGCTTGACCAAAGTTAACTGGTAATCTTTTTTTGGAAATTGTCCATGACTAATCGTTCAAAACAGCACATTTTGCAGAAGCTGGCTCTGTTTCTGGCTTAGGGCACAAAAAGCATCTAACCTGGTGGACCCCTTAGATTGCATTATTCTGAGTCACTGGGCACCAAAGAAACAGCAAACTTAATAAGACATGCAACTCGGAACAGGTCCAGTCCTAGGGCAGTAACAGGGAAAAGGCTACTGAAAAATTAACTACTACACTCAAAAATGACACCCAGACCAATCCACAAATTAAAAACCATAAAAGGAGCCCCAAACTCAAACTGATCAGACCACAGACACAACACAAAACTCCAGAACACATATATTTAGAATCCTTAATGCCGATCCCACCATCTGTGGAAAAAAGTGTAAATCTTCTTTATGGGTTCAAGTAAGTTTATAAACCATGAAATATACTTACTTACTCCATGGTACAGAGTCCTTCTTGAGAAGCTAACTGGTTTGCAGCTAGTCAAGAAATTCCCCGCATTTTATGGAACCTGAAGGTTCACTACCGCATTCACAAGCGTCCGCCACCTGTCCCTATCCTGGGCAATTTTATTTCCCCGTGTATTTTGCGCGATGCTTCCCCTAGAAACACTCCCCCCCCGGAGATCTGAGTGGGGGAGTAGTTTACCTCTGGATTGTTTTGTCTCCAGAGGAAGCATCATGCCTGCAAGTATTTCTTAACAGGAATGTTTTACAGGGAGGGGTTGTTAGCACCTCACCCAACCCCCAAGCTGGAGGACCACCCCTTGTCGGCTGTCCACGACTGCTTATTCAATTTATTTGCAGCTACCCTCCATAAAGGAGGCCGTTCCTCTATCCGCAACCCGAGGACGCGCCATGCCATGGTGACAGGGAACCATGAAATATAAATCAATTATTTGGTCAATGTGGATCATAACGGCAAGGCAGCATATTTCAACAGAAGTGACTGATAAAAGCACTGACGGTGAAGACGAAGAAGACATTGACACTGACTGGTAAAGGCAGACAGAATCTGACGAAATTTGTGTATTAAGTGTATGAAAATAATAGCAATATATTTTTTTTGGCAGACATTTTTTTTTGCCAGGTTGATTTGGATTTGAATAATACTTTTTCTTGATGCTATATACACTGTGCATCATATTTCATGTCTTGTTTATTAACCAACAGTTAAGGCAAAGTACTCTTGTAAGCATATTCTACTGTCTTCAAAAAATTTTAAGTATTTTCACTCTTAAACTTTTTAATATCATCATCATAGCTGAAATGCTTCAATAACGGTAAAGTGATACATCTGAGAAAATTCAAAACTATGTTTTAAGTATGAAGAACTGGTCAACGTTTTAATCACCTAAATATTTTAATATACAAACCAATATAGAGACCTCAACTGTTATTTAAAGTGTGGATTCTGTGTAAAAATTGTGATTTTAGAATCAATTAATGCTTGTGTCATTTTCATGTGTTACAAACAACAGTTGTGGGCCGGGTAGCTCAGTCGATATAACAAATGGCTACAGGCAGGATGGTCCAGGATTGAATCCCAGTGGGGACGAGATTTTCCGCCCATCCAGACTGGCCCTGGGGCCCACCCAGCCTCCTGTAAAATGGGTACCAGGTCTTTCCCGGGGGTAAAGTGCGGCCAGGGCGTGCTGCTGACCACTCACCCCCTTCTAGTGCTGCAATCATGGAAGAGTTGAGCTATACCTCTAACTACCCCCTGGGCCACAACAGGCCTGTAACGCAATCACTTTACCTTTACCTTTACAAACAATAGTCACAAACTCCCTAAAGATGGCTTAGACAAATGTGTAAGTTATAGTTAAAAAGTGATTAGCTTACAAACGGCATGAATTAACTGTTGGTAAACAAAAAGATGTGTCTTAACTGGGGGGCGGGGGAGCATCTTAAGAGTCGTTTTGTGTTCAGGTAAATATGGTACTACACATCCATAGGAGTGTGTGTACCAACACAGTACACCACTCTTTGTTAACACCAGAATGGGTTAACCAGTTTTAAATCCCATTCCATGATCTTAAATGTGTACTGTAAAAATACATGCCAGCAATACTGTGCAACTCACCTTGAGCAGTTCCCTGTGGTCTTCCAGCTGGAGTCTGTGGTGAATTTTGGGTCTGGTCTGTGTTACTTGTAGCAGTCTCAGGCTGTGGGGCTGAAGCACCACTGTCAGGAGGTGCTGATGGTGGTGGTGGTGGTGGTGGTGGTGCTGCTGCTGCTGCTGATTGTGGGGCAACTGATGTGGAATGTGCTGATGCAGAACTGTCAGAATTGTCAGCATGTACTGGTACATGAGAACTGCTGCTGCCATTCTGTCTGTTGCCCATTACATTAATTTGGGCCTGGAAGTGAACACGTTAGTCACATCTAAAGTGAAGGCAGAGGAGATATGAATATGATATAGAACAAATGAAGGCTTTGGTTTTCTTTCCTTCATGGGTACACGCACACCTTCTTGCACACATTAGTAACTAAATATCATTGCCAAGTAGTTAGAAGTCCTGTTTCATAAAGGGTATAACTTAGCTTCAGCAAATTTTAAGCTCATGGTTCCATACATCATAATTCAATGTTAATAAAAATCCAACCAGATGCAACAGTATGCAGATATTTATTTACTGCAAAGTCACTCTACATGTTTTGAGTGTCACAGCACCCATCATAAGGAGTACTAAAAACTGTAACCATGGGCTCCGCTACAGGTCATGATACTGGTACAGCTACTTCCCTCCAACATGGTGAGTACTAAAAACTGTAACCGCAGCCTCCGGTACAGGTCATAATACTGGTACAGCTACTCCCTCCACCGTGGCCACGTTGGAGGGAAGTAGGTGTACCAGTATTACGACCTGTACCGGAGGCTGCGGTTACAGTTTTTAGTAATCCTGATGATGGGTGCTGTGACACCCGAAACATGTAGAGTGACTATGCAGTAAATAAATATCTGCATACTGTCGCATCTGGTTGGATTTTTATTAACATTGGCTTCAGTACTTCACCCCAAGACTCTCAAGACTGAAGTTTTTTGTGGACTGCCACAGATACTCTTGTAAATGCTGGAAAGTACACTAAAACAGGCCACAAACAACTCCAGCAACATACTTCCAAATGTCCATCATCAGCTATATTAAAAAAAAACAAAGAAGAGAAATTAATGTCAGACCACTGCATGTACTTCATTGGAGATTCTGTCAGGTTGTAGACAGCACTTCGTACAAACACGGTGCAAATAATGCGTTGTAACATATTGCAACACTTCAAATTTCTCAAAAGTGCCTACACTGACCAGATTTACTGCCAGGCCTGTGTAATCATAATATGTGACAGTGGATAAAAAAAAACTGTACATGTCAGATTATTCAAAAGGCCGAATTTCAACTGCTGGCATACAGGAGGACACTGTAGTTCACAGTCATATGAGTCAAGGCATGCACATTCACTGTGTTTTGTCAGTTTCCTCTATTAAAATCTTGCCTCTAATTTATGGGTACTTCTTTCTGATCCACCTACATGTCTTACAAGAACACAATAATGAATGGAAGCAATTTCATGGTACACAAATATTACTAATACCTGAATTGGTATTCCTGCCTGCAGTACAGCAGAATGTTGAATAAGCACTGGACGACACCTCAAGAAACGTGGTGGAGGCTCAGAGAATTCACACATGATGTCACTCAAGGCATGATATGCGTGAGACAAGAAGTGCATCAACTCTGACACGTATCTGAACACTCTATTGGCGTCTTGAATTGCTGGTGACTGTAAATATATATGTCGCTGCAGCACACAAACCAGTTTACAATGCAATTTCCCCAAATTACTTCAGCTTACCCCAGCTGTAATAAACAATGTCTTAAAAATATATAGCAAGACCATATGGAATTTAAGTTCATGTAAGCTTTTACACTGCCATGAAATTCTAATAAATTACATGAGATCTACATCAACAATACATACATCTGGCTCAAAAACTGGGTCATCTCGCATAAGCTGATTGTACTGCTGCAAGAAAGGCTGCATGCGTTCTGTAACACGGTTCAAGTCATCTAGCAAGGCTGCCACATCACCTGTTCTTGGGTATCTGTTGCAGGGAAAAAACATCTGGTTATAGAGAGTTTTCTAGTGAAAACTTTAGGTGATCCAAAAAAGATGCATACACACACTCACCAAATCAAATAAAATTATTTTAAGAAAAAGAATCATTAAACACATCAACACTGGCACTTATGGAATGTAATGACAGAGTGCAAAACCTTGTTGGCATCGCATGTCCTGCTGGTGAACAGCGGAAACAAGAGAGGAATGAGAATCATATTTCATGTGAAAATGTGTGTGTGTGTGTATATATATATATTAAGCAACCTCTATATATCAGCTACAGAAGTTAGGTAACTAGAAATGGTAAGATGATGTGGTTACTGGAAGAATGCATGGGCTCGTTCCATCCATTTTTATGCTTTATCTCTGAATTGCACGGAAGGAATCACAAAGCAAACACAATCTGATGAAGATGGCTGGTCTCTTGGTACAGCTCAGAAACAGGTACTTCCTAAATGCTCAGTCACTGACCAACATACATGATGTGGTAGGACAGAATATTTGTTATCATCCTTCAAGAGTGTGATTATGAAAGTTCATCAATGATACGCTATTTTTCCCATGACTGATTACTCTCCAACCTTCTTGCCCTTAATGTGAATTACATTCCAGAATTCTGCAGGCATGTTTACTCCCTACCTGGAACAAATGTCCATCCCAATGCAGAGTCACTGATTTGACTACTACTACTACTACTACTACAATAACATTCAGAAACTGTATTAATTAGAAAGTTTTGCTTGTAATGTAGTTAATTACTGACTTACTGCACACCTTCTGTACCTTTATATTTTTCACAATGCTTATACTTTTTAGAGTATTTAAAGCATATATTTTCCACTCAACATAAAATGACTGTTCCCAAGTATGCAAAGCAAAACTAGTAAAATTACATGTTCTGCACTGGGTTGCCCAAATGTTCCTAGGAGTCACTTGGGCAAAAAATGTCCATATAAACCATACCCAATTCAACACTCTGAGTGAGGTGCTTGTATATTGTAACAAACACGGAATCATATCAAATTTATTTGCCGAATTTCAAGTACCTTTCTTTGGCTGTGCCTGGTAACATCAGGCTGAATACACAAGCAATCCTCCATTAACCTTTATTACTCTCAAGTTAAATGTCACCTCATTTCTGAAATGACTTCCTGGTGATGGTGTGCTGCCACGTGCTTCTGCCCAAATGAAAGCGTTCTTTGTTTCATATGTCAGCAGATGCTATGAGTATGCAAACTGCAAACCACTGCCTTGTTTCCATCTTACCATTGTAGTATATCCTAGATTTCAGGCAAGCTCAGAGTTAAGAAGCCTAAGAGGTTAAGACAGATGTCCGAGCTGGTCATGCTGTCAATCTACCTCAGTCTATCAATCTCCCATGATAACTTCTGCTCCACACGTCCTAATCTTCTGCCAAAATGTGGAGGTGCTATGTCATGATGATCCAACAAGCAACTATTATGTATCTTGTGATAATATGTGGTTCCAGTACATAGTTTTCTGGTATTCTGCACCACATATTTGTCACAGGCTTTGCTTCAAAGTTACTTTGTACTACTTCATGTGGATCTACCATATCCAACAGTAAGAAGTCGTGTACTTGCTACCATCTTGTGCACACTAAAGCCACATACATGAACAGAATAATATCAGGGCAGAATCTGTAGCCATGGGTGCAACCATTCACACAACTTTATATACATAATAAATGATTAAAGCCTTCATCATGCAAAATCCTCCACAACTGTCACCGCAGTACACATCGTCACTGTTGTCATTGAAATTCTGTGTACACTTCTGTGTGGGCTCAACACAAGGCAACCACAACATCACGTACCCAAAGCCAAGGGGTGATCATCATTTGCATTCACTCATGGGTAGTAACCACTCTCTCTCAAAATTCTGTGTACATTCTGAAATGTGTTACTATGTGAAACTTTACGACATCAGTACCACTGCTAGTATTCCACTGCAGCAACTCTACTATCAACACTGTAGAAACTGCATACACATGCACATCCTCATGCTTCTCATCTGTGAATACATGAGGCATTTTGAATAACAATTCTGCACAACAAAATACCATACTAGGCCCAAGACTTAGAGACGGCTGAGAAATGAATGGTTATGGCAGTTCGAGATTGCTACCTAACTGACACGGGGTTACAGGCCTGTATACTGGTACAAACTCAGCCACAGTTACTGCTGGACTTGTAACTACATACAAGTTATGAATCAGCACATTGTACACATTATGTTTTGCTCCAAATGACCCCTACAAGTATGGCCAACTGGCCAACATGTTTAGAAACCCTGAGAGAGAGAGAGAGAGAGAGAGAGAGAGAGAGAGAGTGTGTGTGTGTGGGCATGCGCACATCTTAAACTGTAACATTTTTGAGAAGTGATATACAAATACTGTATAACAGATATATAACTAGCATAAGTACTCACTCTACAGACCTCCTGTTATGATTGTCACTTCCTGAAGGTGGGGTGGCAGCATCTGAGGATGCCTGCTGTGTGACCTGTGTACTAGGCTCACCTGCCTCTGAACCACTGACCTGCTGCTCCTGATCAGTTCTGGCCCCTTCCTCATTGCCAGAACCTGAAATAAAAATTAGATACAACTTTTAATCACACATACACGAAGTTCCAACGCACAAAAAACAAAAATAAAACCCAACAAACACCACCAGGCAGCAACACATGTAGAGCCTTATTCTCTGCTGCCAATCACTAATGTTTTATTTAGACAACACAATTTATAAGCCAGTAACAAAATTCAATTTATCTCAAGGACTAACATACCAGTTTCTTGTGCATGTGGTCACAGGATTAAATCCAAATCAAGTGAAACTGTTATCACTTACGAATGTACATGTTACACACTGTTGTTGTTTATGCTATTACAGTTTTTATTTTGGAAAAACTTATATTTAGAAGTGTAATAATTTTGGAGAAGGGCCATGAAAGACATTACTGATCTCATTAGCCAAGACACTCTTTTCCTAAGAAAGGGAAAGTGAATAAAAGTTATTGAACAATCCACCCGTTGAAAATTTTTTGAATAGTGAAGAGTATTGATAGGAATTTACAGTGGGTCTGAAAGATGAATCCAGTTAACATTTAACCTTCAGCTGTCAATTTTAAATACCAAGCAAAAATGTTTCATACCTAGCATGGGCATTTGCATTTCCAAAATAAAATATTCAAAAAATTAATTGTATAAATTACAGTTCTAAAATTACAAGTTCCACATAAAGACTTGGGTTTTTAAGAATGACTCTTCATTTGTACACAAATTTGTGAATATTCAGTCCATATCATTAGGCTGTATCTACTTATGTGTACAATTTTGCATCCTTGCCATGACTCCATATATAAAAATCATTAATATTCAAGTTTTAAATGTTGCAAAATTTTTAAATTATAATTATACATTCTACGGGCAGTGCCTGATGTTCGCGCACAATTTGTTCCCGAAAAACTGTGTGAAAGTTTAACAACAGACTTACATTGCTTCAGTATACATAAAAGTCCCTATTTGTGAGCAACAAACAAAACAGTTGTAGCAAACAATTATGTTCCATTCATGCATTAATTAAACCAAAGGGAACTGTTAATATACCCACCATCACGCAAGTCAATATCCTCCATAATTCTATATAAAGGACAGCCAATGAAACTCATGAGCCATTAGTAACCTTAACAATGTTGTTTAAAACATTTTCATGTCTGCTTTACAGTACAATGGCCATGTCATTCCACAAGCAAATTACAAGTTGCCACCATCATGATGTAGGTCAGCTTCCTTCCACCAGATTGTTACCAGATAACGTGGCCAAGATAGCCAACAACAAAGAACACAAGGCCCTACCAACATCAGCCAACATGACAACTTAGCTGTCCACACCAACATAAAAGTTGTCAGTTGGGCTACAAAATATAAACAATACAAATAAACTATTTAAGTAATGCATTGCTTCGAATTCTACTTATTTCATGTACCTCTTTTGGCATTTTTTTTATGGCTTGACAGTCCTTGTGTGCCTAGGCTTCGTTGTCAAGGCTTAGTCATCACACTCATTTAGGCATGGTTTATGTGGGGTTAGTTTAAATGCTAGTCACCAGAGAGTACAATAGCAGCTTTTAAAATTGCCTTGTATAACTATGAAAGTGACTAAACAAACTGGTGACTAAATCCGAGCAAGTGAAGTTGAAGTATGTTCAGTTTCCTGAAGGAGTAAAAGTGATGTCTGTTCGGCTTCCCAGGTGAGGAAAGCTGCAGTCTGTTCAACTTCACTTGCTACTCACTGGCTAGTATACTATCCTGCCTTGCTCAGTGTAATTGATGCGGCCAGTCAGGACCTTGTGATAAAACATTACAATTCTTCAGTTGATCTCTGAGGTGTTGAACGATGAACTAAAGCACTATTAGCTCACTGCCAAGCCTTTTCCTTCCTACATATAATAGGCATGGCTAGTTTCCAATTTGATTGCTCACTATCTGGCAACTGAACTTGCTGGTGAGTAGCACATAAAGTAGCCTTGTGTAATCCCCACCTTAGACGCACGACACTCAGTAGGACTCCTCTGGACAAGCGATAAGTCCGTCACAGAGACCTCTACTTGACAACACACAACACTCACTACAGACAGACGTCCATGCCCTTGGTGGGATTTGAACCCACGACCCCAGCAAGCGAGCAGGTACAGGCCTACGCCTTAGACAGCACAACCACTGGGATCAGGCTTTCTGGCATTTTGTACACTCAAAATACCCTTCAGGACTCAGTTTTACAGTGGCACTGTGTGAGAGCTCAAATGTTTGTTCATCACCTGTGTACAAAAGTCTGAATTTGCACACTAAGATGGATGAGGGGTGAAAATTTATAATGAAAGAGCAGGCTGTACACAAGGTGAGGACTGCATGCTGTATTTCTAAGAATCTGTCACCCCATCAGCTACATTTTGTGACTAACCTGCACAGCATAGTGCCTTGAAAAAAAGAACATTTTTGCCGTTTTCAATTCCTCCTTGTTTGGTAGCCTGTTTACCAAATAGGAACCCATTTCAATAACAATCAGCAGTTAAGCAGGTAGTCATTTGAAACAGCTGTTACAGGTGGTCACACATCTCATACCAAAAGACATAGGTTCAATTCCAAAGACAAAGACTAAAGAGAGGATACTGTGGAACTGACATTTGACCCATAATGTGATTGTGATGTATCTGACAAGGAACCTCCATTTACACCCTGTCAAAGGGCCTACCAATGGGGTCAACAAAGGACCATACAGAAATGGGTGTTTAAAAATACAACATAATGTTAATTTGCAATGGGAAGCATATTTACAATAACCATTTACTTTCAGAATTGTACAGATCTGGTACATAGCATTCAAGGTATTTAAAACAACTGCACTTCTCTTCAATATATCACTCCATCTTCAAACTGTCAATTTCCAGAGCAAACACCATTTATTTCTATGTTTGTATTGTTTAACATGATAAAATATTATATTTACACTACAAATAAATTTTGTACCAGGATACATGTTAATAATACACAAAAATATATATGCTTACTGAAATTATGTTATATCCATGCAAGTTCACTGGACAAATGAATCACAAAAGAGTTTTTAACACAAGAGTAACAACTGACATCATGTTTTTTTAATTAATGACAGCGGTGACTACAAGATGTTATACTTGGATGTACATCCCAGAGAAGCCCTTTAATCAGAGATAGTAATGCCTACTAGATATATTAGGATGGATCTCCAGGAGGTGGGATGGGGGTATGTGGACTGGATTGGGTTGGCCCAGGATAGGGACAGGTGGCGGACGCTTGTGAGTACGGTAATGAACATTCAGGTTCCATGAAATGCGTGGAATTTCTTGACTAGCTGCAAACCAGTTAGCTTCTCAAGAAGGACTCTGCACCATGGAGTAAGTAAGTAAGATACGCTACGCTAGGGTATACAACTCAGAGAAGTCCTTCAGTAAGAGCAGAGCATGTTAAATATGCCCCACTTGGTTATACAGCTTTCCAAGTATGTTAGGCTAGGTTGACAACTAACAGGTGTCCTTCAATTAGTGACAAGAGTATCTACAAAACAGGCCTATGTTATGCTTGGCTTAAAGAGTCATGTAATTACCTTCTATCCGAATATTGACAGTCTCCTGAGACCCCTGTGCCTGTCCCCCTCGGACAATGGTAATGTTGGGCACACCGGCAGCGTGAGCAGCAGAGACTGCAGCAGCGATTGCAGCAGCTGTAGCAGCTTGTGCTGCCTGAGCAATGCTGCCAGCAAATTGTGGAGCCTGTGTAAGCACAGTGCCGGTGCCATTTCCACTGTTTTCATCATTTGTAGCACTTGAGTGGAAAACAAAACAGAATAAAATAAAACTATAACAAAGGCACATGGCACAGGATTGTAACAATCCAGTTACCAGCTATTATGTAACATTAAATACACAAAATATAGCATGGTATACTTTTACAATATGCACAGTCTGTAGTATTACAGGTGACCTAACACACACAGTATCATCAGAATCTGCAACACTATGTAACAAAATGCAAAATCAAAAACATGCATCTTATTGAAAACTGCCAGAGTTCAATACAAAACTCATGTAAATATTTCTTCATAAGGATTTAAGAGCTGGCACTAAATCAAAAACAAAATTTCTATTCTGATGTCAGTGAACTAATTCCATGTCTCCCAGCATTAATCCAAGATGATGATAATCTTCAATGAAACTTTTAATCACGTCAGCCCAGTTCTGTATACAATGCAGCCTTGTAAGACAACACGCTGGCTGGTGTGCATATGTGTTTTTTCCTCACAACTTTTGAACCACCTCACTAATTTACATAAAATCTGGCACAAATATTATGTCACTGGATATCACCCCAGGGTCAAATACTTTAATTTCACATAACAAGTAATAACATGGTGGACACACACACGTACAAGGTAAAGTGACATTAGCACCACTTACTGGTAATTCACAGTCCTGAAATAATGTAAAGTTGCCATCTTTGAAAAAAATGCAGCTTTTCTTACATTTTTTTTTCAGACTGCAAAATAATCACATAGTATCCATGTGAACATTTTGTTTACCTTTTCAGTTAATAGCAAGAACTGATGATCTGTTAAATATAAGCAAGTACAACTTATTGTGGAGATAGCTGATAAACACACCTACATATTACATAAGACACACAGCTCACTCATCAATAAAAATGGTTACAACATTAAAGCTGGGGGTACTATCTGACAAATATAGCATAGACAGAATCTATATATAATTAACAGATCTGTAGGGTAGGGATCTACGCAATAGGAGAAAAGGCCTTATAAATTCTGCCTTATTTCTTTTTACGTGCCAATTGTGCATATACAATCCGAAAATCAGGTAAGGATAAACAGTTCTGCTGCCAAAACCAGTGGCAGAACATAACTACAAACAACAAAGTGTCAATTATCTGAATATCGATCACCCAACTTACTTATTTACTTACCCCATGGAGCAGAGTCCTCCCTGAGAAGCTAATCGGTTACCAGCTAGTCCAGAATTCACATTTTATGGAACCCGAAGGTTTATTACAGCATTCACAAATGCCTGCCACCTGTCCCCATTCTGAGCCAGCTTGATCCAGTCCAAACCCCCACATCCCACTTCCTGAAGATCCAGCTTGATATTAACCTCCTGTCTGTGCCTGGGTCTCCCAAATGGTCTCTTTCCCTCAGGTTTCCACACCAAAACCATATATACGCCTCTCTTCTCCCCCATACACGCTACATGTCCCGCCCATCTAATTCTTCTCGATTTTATCACCCGGACAATACTGGGTGAGGAGTACAATTAATTAAACTCCTCATTATGTAGTTTTCTCCACTCCCTTGTTACCTTGTCCCTCTTAGGCAGTAAAAGCAAATGTTACAATGTACTTTATAAATACTGGTTACCATACTGAAATAGCACTAAGCCAGTTAAGGCATTGCAGGAGTTCATAATCAAATGCTGGCTTTAGCTGCTGTCTGGACTCATGAAAGTCTTCTGTGATGATCATACATGGTTTAAAAAAAATTAAGATTATTTTAAAAAATAAACTTTTCAAAGCTTTATTACTTGTTCCTACCATTATACAGTTGTCTGTCTTTTATTTTTTATATAAACATTAAAACTAAAAAATATAGTAAAGTAAAATGCTCACACCACTCAGACACCTAGACAAGAGCCCTGCATACAGCACGATACTGAAGTGACAAAGACAAAAACAACAGAACCAGACACGTCACTGTACACACCTCACTGTATCCAGTAATCACAAGGCCTACCTACTGCATCATGGCCATAAGTCAATGGTGTCATTTATTGGGTAGCAGCTGTCAATAAATGCAATAAGATTAGTCACTATTGAACACTGCAAAGAACCTTTCTTACCTAACATTCTCAGCCTCTTCTGGAGGTGATTCTGCATCTGGTGACTCCTGAGAGCCTGCACATTCCAACCGATTCAGAACAGCAGATGCATTATTCACCATTCGACGAGCAACTATTAAGCGGCTCTGTGACAGATTGTGAGAGGGCTGAGGTGGCTCAATACCTTCACAAAACCAAATTAATTATTGAAAATTATATGCACATCATATAATTTGTGCACTAAGAGAGCATAATCTGGCTGACTGATACTAAGCAGTATTCACACTTCAGTAAGAGTAATAGATATCAATTAATGTAAATACATGAACTACACTAAAAATAACATAAGACAAATCGCTATACACAGCGACATTTGTCAGCTACTTATTTACTTAATATCTTGTATCACAGTACAGCATTCATAAATGTCCATTTTAATTATAAGGCACATACACTGCTGCTACATTTTTTTAACAGTACATATTTCAAGCAACAATGGCTGTTTTGTTCCAAAAGTTGTTGCAAAAATTAACACTGAAGGTACTCACACCCTACTGCATTTGACAGTAACATATAATCAAAAGACTGTGTGAATTCAGCGTCAAAATGACAACACAGCAGAGTACCGCAGGGTGGGATCTGCAGTGACATTGACACACAAACCACTTGCAATATTTTAAAATGGAAATAACACACCCACTGATTTTTTATCCGTACCAAAATGCATAAATATACACATAAGCCACATTTCACTTTTACAGCAAGGAGAACACCACAGCAGCCACGGTGTAGACAAATTGTACATTTTACAATACACGACAAATATTTAATATATAGCACATACTTCTCACATATAAGAAAAGTCTTAAAAATAGCAGTTAAATAAAGGTCATATCTTCTCAATCAAAAGCACAGGACCAGTATACCTTGTGCATCCATGAGATCGGCAGGAAAGGCCATAGCTCCCAGATACATGGCATTTCCATCCATCCGAGGCTGTCTGTGATGCTGGTTTGCACGACGTTGTTGCTGATTTGCTGACCTGGGACTTGTGTGATTTCCATTAGAACGACCTGCCTGAGGTGGAGGTCGATGCACAAGGTGGATGACCTTGCCATTGACATCTGCAAATCAACATATCATAGTAAGCCTTTATACACGTAAGATAAGGTTATCCATGTTTCCATACCACAGAGGACAAGAACTACAAATTCGTAACCTCAGAATTCAATGGCAACTTCAAGTTATAACAACCTCTCCCTCCAGAAACGAAGCTTAATGGGCCCTTTAGCCATACAGAATGTAAAAAAAAAGTTTCTACTAGAAATAAACCACAGCTCGCACATTCATAGCAGTTAACTATCAACACTCAAGAGAAACATATTTAATGATTTTAGCATTCACTTCACTTAGGACTTCATTAGCCTTTAACCTTTTGATGCCTAATGTCAACTATAGTGGTCGTACCGCACCGCTAACCTCTAAAGTTGCATTTTATATATTTATTCAACAAATATAGGTACTGAATATTTTAAACATGGTATATAC